>Ga0197143_1001565_pt1 | contig 19102 bp, 17 predicted proteins | sample GBS70_MetaG_FD_148603 | JGI IMG/M metagenome (GOLD analysis project Ga0197143, IMG submission 148603) | Sediment microbial communities from Great Boiling Springs, Gerlach, Nevada, United States - GBS 70_MetaG | ecosystem: Environmental > Aquatic > Thermal springs > Hot (42-90C) > Sediment...
TTCAGCCTTATTGCACCATCTGAATGGATGGAAGGGAGCAGTATTCCGTTGAACCTTCCATATTGAGAAAGAAAGACAACATATATTCCCTCCCTGAGGACCCTTGACACCGCCTGAGGAGTAAGGGTAGAATTTCCGAAGATGACTATCTCCCTCAGATGAATGAGGGGGACATCTGCTAACTGCTCCCTTCCCTTTGAAACAATTACCCTCCTTCCCTCCACCCTTATTGTGGAACCCTGCTCTGTTACGAAGAGATTTAACCTCTTTTCCATCTTACACCTCCCTGTATCTGTCCAGAAGGCTTCTCCAGCACTTCCAGCACAGGTCATGAAATCGGTCCCGTCTAACCCTGCCCCTGCTAATGTACAGCGCCTTCCTTTCGCCACACATCCTGCAGTATTTCTTATTATTCTTCTTCTCTGCCTTCTGGCTCATGCCTTCTTCTCCTTAAGAAGTTCGACAAGTATCTTCGCGAGTTCATGGGCCACGGGAACAAGTGCTGCTATTACTACCTTGGTAAGTATTTCCTTTACAGGTATGTTCATTTTTTCCTCCGTTCTCACTGGCATTTCGCCTGCCTCCGCTTTTTTAACCTCCCCGGAGGCTTTGAGAGTTATAGGAGGAGGGATTTGAACCCGTTTAAAATTAACATTGGAGAGGGGAGGACCTCCATTTTATTCACCTCCCCTCCCACTATCCCGCTACTTCTGCTGCTCTAAAACCTCTCTGAGCAGCGCAGCCAGTATTGCTAAAGCCGCGCTTATTAAAATCCTTTGCCACATATTTTTATCACCTCCTTTCATTTATTTTTTTTCCATATATATGAATGAACCTTTTTTCCAGAAGTGGTGAACTACTTCCTCCCCTTCAGCGCCTGCCGAAGAAGGATCTCCAGCACCACTAAACTCACTCCTATTAAGATTCTTACCCACATTTTTCCCTCCTTTGTTTTTTATCATTTGGTTTTTTAGACTTTAGTGCTTTAATAAGTGCTTCCACAAGAATTTCTATGGATAATGTCAAAGGATCACATCTTATCATTTTATTACCTCCTTTTATTTATTTTTTTCCAGAAAGGGGGCGGGAGAAAAGCCTTTTTTAAAGCTCTCCGATGCCCCGTCTATGAAAAATTGCTCTCTATAATTAGGGTGTGCTCCTCAGAAGCCCCCTTTATAAACATTTTTTAAGAAGTTATATTTTACCAGATAAGCGGCTTTAGAATTGTCCATACTCCAATCACAGAAATTATGAGAACCAGCATAGTAATTGTTTTTCTTAGACGAATCAGTTCCATTCTCCTCGTTCTTTCCAACTCTTCTGCTTTAATTTGTTCCTTGTAGGACAAGTAATATTCTAATAATATGATTATTGGTATTAATGGATTTATTCTCATTTTTTATTCCTCCTTAAATTATTTTTATTCTGGAGGTCCTCCCCCTCCTATTTCTAAGGAAATGCTATTTAAACATCTTCATCTTCATAGGGCTGGAACATTTTGGATGAGAATATGGGAGCTGAGAATATAGAATTTATATTATCCTTTGCAGCTTTTCCCCATTCGGTCTCTTCTAACTTTTTTTCCAGATAAGTTCCAACAATAGTTCCAAGAATGGTTCCTAGTGCACTAAATATAACCGGTATCATATTATTTTTCACCTCCTTTTTTCCTCACTGGCATTTCGCCTGCCTCCGCTTTTTTAACCTCCCCGGAGGCTTTGAGAGTTATAGGAGGAGGGATTTGAACCCGTTTAAAATTAACATTGGAGAGGGGAGGACCTCCATTTTATTCACCTCCCATCACTTCCTGCTATATATTTTTAACCCCCACTTCCTCTCAATTATATTTATTATTGCAGAAAATAATAATAATAATTATTGTTGGAAAAATAAGTAGTAGCATTCTCCATAACATCTTCATCACCTCCTTATATATGGCTTAACCTTTTTTCCAGAAGTAGAAATAAGGATTTGAGGTTTTACCCGTTTTTATTATTTATCACCTCTCAGGGAAGAGTGCTTCTTCCCTTTCTTATTACCTTTCTTCTTTATTTGTTTTTTTACACTTTAGTATGTCAAATAATGCCTTCTTGATAATGATTATTAAAACATAGAATGGATCAGCTTTTGGATGGTATATTAACATTTCATCACCTCCTTTCATTTTATTTTTTCCCATATATATAGATTAACCTTTTTTCCAGAAGTGGTAATCACATAGTAAGAGTGTTTAATTTTTTATGTTACTTGTTTTTTGACTTGAGTGTTTTGATTAATACATGGATAAAGGCTTCTATTAGTAGAATGGGGGCGTGGAGTATGAGGTCGTATTGTGGGTATATTTCCATCTTTTTACCTCCTTATATTTTTTCCATATATATGGATTAACCTTTTTTCCGGAAGTCCTGTTTCAGATTTACTGGTTGGCTACTATTTTCTCTCTTTACATAAACCTTTTTTCATAAACAAAAAAGAAAAACCCGATTTTTAATACATTTTTTTATTTTTTAGAGAACCTACGCATTCGTGGAGGCTGTGTGTTTTCATCTTTTCCCTCTTTCTTCTTTGCCTTCTCTGCTTCAACTTTTGTTAACCATTTGAGGTATCCAAAAATTTTTTTGAGAGTGTCTTCATCTTCGGAGTTTATCACTTTTTCAACACACTCTTTCCATGTTTTCCAATACTTTTGTATCCTTCTTCTCGGATAAGGTTGTTTTAACAAATCCAATAAAAATTTCTTTTTTTCGCCCTCGTTTAAAATTTGTAAAAATATGGAAGAAAAAGAACGCATCTGGTTAAAATGTCTTTCTCCTTCTCCTTCTCCTTTGTTCTTTATTTCATTTAATACTTTCTTTGCCTGGATTAATATTGTACTCATCTTTCAACCACTCCTTTATTTTTTTTATATCTTCTTTTTCACCACCGCTCTTTTCAGAAAAGACTTTTATCCATTCGTTTATTTTTGATTTATTGATAACCTCTCCTTTTTCTATTATCTTTTCAGAGGATGGAAAATACCAGGATTCCTTTTCATCCACTTCAAATTTCACAAGCCCAAGTCCCTGGGACTTCGCTCCGCCTATTTTCAAACCATGTTCATTATCTTTCTCCATACCCATGGATAAAAATAAAGCACCAAGTTCTTCTTCTGACATATTTCTAAAATTTATTTCAAATTTGAATTTAGAATTTGCAGGAATTATTTCAAGAGTTTCACCATCTCGGAGGGGTTTTCCTGAAGTGACTTCTGATGAATTAAAGTAAAACTTTATTCCCTCTTTTATTACCTGTGGACATAATCTGGGACCATATCTTTCCTTTATATTTCTTATCTCTGTTTTTATTTCTTCAGAAATTGGAACTGCATCCGAAAACTGACACTTGCTTGCTCCATCTGCAGGACCAAAAATTTTATTTATTACATCTTCGGTGAGATAAATTCTCATATAATGTTTAATCACTCCTTTTATGGAGCTTCCGGGAATAACTATCCTTCCGTGCCTCAATCTTTGAAGTGCTTGAGCCAATTGACCATTTTTTCTGACTATTAACCCGGACCCTATATGTAGTGGTTCAATGGCTGTAAGAATTATGGTGGCTTTCCCGCTCAATCCTTCAAATTTTTCAAAATTTTTTGTGACTTTTATTTGACCATTTCCAGGAGAAAGCCATAGATATCCTTCTCTTTCTCCACCCTGACGAGCTCTCTCGCTCAAACGCTGAAGTTCAGCCAGATTTGAGTTGACAACTTCTTTCCTTTTTCCCTTTTTCATTTTGCTCCCTCCTTCAAAAACTCTTTGAATTTATTTATCAATTTCTCTATTATTTCTTTCTTGTCATCTCCTTCTATTTTAAATATTTTAAATAATCCGTCATTTTCTCCTGTTAAACCGGGGATTTCATCGCCGGCAACAAGTCCGTATTTCTCTCTAAGGTGTTCAATTTCTCCTACGCCTGAAAGAGATTTATTAAGAAGCGGACCTGTTTGAAGGAATTCCATCCTTTTGATTTCTATATTAACCCTTCCAGGTCCCCTTGATTTCGCATATCCAAATTTCACAAGACCATCCTTAGCCATCTCAACAACTTTAAGAACCATTCCCACCTGCCATAACTGATAGTTTGTAAATGTTATTGAACCGTAAAGAGAACCCCCTGTAAGAATCTCCATTTCAAAGGGGCCCTTCTTCACATTTCCTTTTTTTCTATCAATTGCTACACCCGGTCTTACAGATGTGTATTTTAAAAGTTCCTCTATTTTTTTCTTCCTTTCATTTTCATTGTCATTTTCTTCCCAGGGATAAAGGTCTGAAAAACAAACCCTTCCCGCCATCTCTATTGAGCCGTATGTTTTACAAGCAGCACAATAAAATTTATAGGGGAGTTTATCATCTTTTGGAATATCTTTGGTTTTTTTGTTATCTTCACTCGCACAATTTTCCTTGGGTTCAACTGAACTACATACATTTTTTCCAAAGGTCTTTAAAATTGCCTCGCTGGTTGAGCGAAACACTCCTTTAATAGATGAACCGGGGATGTAAATGGTTTCTCCCCAAGGTGAAAAAATTCGCACAAAAGACATATCGGGAAGCGAGGGGTCCATTGTTTCCTGAGATTTTATGAGAAGGGCTGTCTCAGGAGATAGTTTATAGGATATCTTAGCCTTATTATAAATTACTCTGAACATGTCAACCCTCCTTCTGTGAACTGGTTTTTACCCATTTTTTGAATGCTTCTTTCATCTTTTTCATGTAATTATCAATATCCGAAGTTTTATCATATCTTTCTGGACTTATTTCTTCTACATCCTTTTCAAAAGCCTCTTTCAATTTATCCGCTGTCCATCTATCTATTTGTAAAATTTCTATCTCAATCAATCCCAATCCCCGTGAGGAATTTCCTCCGAGGGTAAACAATCCCTCATTAAAAAGGTCAAAGACAGTGAAAAGCAAACCGAGTTCATAATCTTCAGGATTGTCAATGAGAACCTGCAAATCAAATTCCCATCCCGGTGTTACTGTCTCAAAATCGTATTTCTTTTTTGGGGCTGCGGAGAGATATTCTCTGTCTATAGCTACTCCGTCCCTTTCTTGAAGGAGATTAGAGAGGTCCATATTCTTATGAAAAAGGGGCATATCATGAAATTTTGTTTTTGAAGCAAGATATGGAGAACCCATGAATTTACATAGAAGACATACATCACTATTTAAAACCTTATTTATATCTCTCCAGTCTTCTTTCTTAATACAATACACATCCTCTGTGGGATGGCATACTTTTTTATTCAATCCTTCAAGAAGAGATTCCATCGCAGAACGAATCGCACCCTTAAAAGAGGAACCTGGAATAAAAGGTTTTCCATCATTATCTTTTATTACTGGATTATCAGACTCTATCGGGTCTATTGAACGCTGTGACCCTATGTGAAGGGCTGTTTTCAATTTAACCTTTCCTATAATTTTAATTTTTGATTTAAATGTTAACAGGTGATTGTAGGCACTCATTCTTTTACCTCCTTCTTTTCTTTTATCATTGAATAGGCATATCTTACAAGATTTCCTATAAAATACTTTAAATCTTCCCGGCTCAATCCCTCTCTTTCCATATTTTCCAGTTCATTTTTAATTTTTTCAAAGAACTTCTTAACCGCATCTTCTCGTGCAGATTGGTAATCCAGATAAATTTTTATTTCATCCACAACCTGCGTTCTTTTAACAAGGGTGCGTAGATTGTGGAGTTGAGAAAGCGATACATTCTGAATTTCCGCCTTACTTTCCTTACACAATTTAATCACTTTTCCTGCTATTTCTTTTTTATCCATTTCACGCCTCCTTCAGGTGATTTTTATTACAAATATCTATAAAACCAAATATTCCATGCTCTTTGTCATCAAACCATCCTGTTGTCTTCATTTCTTCAAGAATTTTTTTCAAATCGTCTTTTTTATCCTCATCTACAGAAGCAAGAATCACACTTCCATGCCTTATCACTTTCTTAAGTGGTTTTTCGCGTCTATTTTGTGGATGTTCACTATACCCTCCAATCCATCCTGTGGAAATCGCGGTGCCCGGTTCTATCTTTAAAGAAGGAAATCTGGTTTTAAAAGACTCTTCTATCCCGTTCTCAGGCAATACCGCATTAGAAAGGAAATCAATGGTAAAGTAAAGTTTATTATCCAGCTTTATTTTAAATTCCTCTGCGACCTTTTTTAATTTTTCATTAAACTCGTCAATTGAACCTTCACTGCTCCATTTCTCAATCTTTATCTTCCCTCTCCCATATCCCCTGCTTCTCTGACCGCCTACATAGATTTCTATATCTTCAAGCTGAGAAGATAAACTTTCCGGAATGTAGATTAGACCTTTATATTCAAAATACTCCCCGGGTTTTTCTTCCCATAACTTCATCCCAATCAACCGTTCGGGATGTGCCGAATTTGTAGTTCTGTTAAGAGTAAGTTTAATGTTATAAAGGGAAGCTGGTGCATCACCACTTGCTGGAACGAATGGATGATTCTTTTTCCCGAACACCCTCTCATACAGTTCTTCGTTAAACTTTCCGTTTTCTACCATTTTTGATAATAAAAAGGAATAAATGAGGGTGCAGAATTTTTTACCCCCTCCCTTTTCTCTTTTTTCTGTCAAGAAGACAGGTTCTGAACTTTTATAATAGAAATCGCTCACCCTTACATATTTCTCGTTTCCAAGAAATAATTCTTTAACGGTTTTGTCATTCGCTCCCATTCTTATTAACGCGAATGCAATAGCCCCTCTTATTGTGTTTGCAGGAATATAAGCAAGGGTATGAAGAAGGTATTTCCTTATACTGCTATCGCCCACTCTTAATGGAGCATTAAACCTTATAGTCACCTCATAAAATTTCCATTTATCCAAATTATCAATACTAATTGATAGCTTTTTTTGTGAAGTGTTCTTTTTGTCATTCTCGTATTTTAAGTCAAAATATCCATATCCAACTCCTTTTCTCCCGCCAATATAAATGCCCGTGGAGGCGAGATAATTCAAGAAAAATTTAAAAACCTTCCTTTCTTTCTCACTCAGGTCTGAGGAATAAATTGTGGTAGTAAATTCAGCAGCATTTTTATAGGTCAGCATGCTATAGAGTTTTTTATCAACACCTGTCCCTGTTTTTCTGCTTATGGCAACCCCGATTTTGGGAAAGAACTCATCTTGCTTTTCTTTATCCTCACCTTTTAACTTTCCAATTGAAAACATCAGCTTTCCCTCTTTGTTACCACCTCCAAATAAGATACAGCAAATACAATTACCACATCCCCTTTCTTCTTTATCCTCGCTTGAGGAAATATCACATATATTTTCTCCTATACCTCTCATCAACCTTTCAAATTCAATTCTTAGAGCACCCTTTATTGCTGAGGCAGGAATTACCGGTTTTTTATTCTCTATAGCAGTGGTTTTATCCCATATCGCTGAACTGCTCCAGCCGCCAATTAATAACGGCGAATTTTTAGTAGAAAGTGTAATTTCCCATTTCTCTTCGCTCATTTTTCACTCCTTAACTTTAAAATTTTATAAATTTCCATTATATCTGAGAAACGGGAATACAACCTCCAACCCCTTTCAGGGATAAAAAACTTATAAACATCTTCAAGTCCGACTCTTTCAGAACGAAGGCTCTCCTTTATTATTTTCAGAAATTTATCATCTTCGCTTCTATGCACATAGTAGAAGAGATTTATCTTTTTGAAGTTCTCGTTTTCTTCGCTCTCTACTATTTCAAGAAGGTTGTAAAGATAAGAAGGAGGAATCTCTTCTTCAAGCATATTAACTGCTATCTCCTTAATTTTAATAAAATCCTCCCTTTTGTACGGCTTTGCAGTCAAAAAGAAATTCCCTGCCTCTTCCTTGAATGGTATCCCTTCTCTCAGCCATACAAAATCTACCCCGGAAGTGGTCGGTTCTTTATAATAGATTTCTTTTGCCCTTTTTAAAGATTCACTTGCTACTGTAAAGAGATGGTATATGGATGTATGGTAATGAGAGACAACAAAAGAAATGGAAAAAGAAAGTCCCAAGTTTTTTAACACTTCTTCTTCAAAAATAATTATATCAATCACATTAAAAGTCTTCTCGGCTGGAAGAAGAAAAATTAAATCATCTCCTCCAATGACGGGAGTTATAAGGTGAAGCCCTGATTTATCTCTTGTATCAGATTTAATATTTTTTATAATTTTTAGGTTTATGTTATAAATTGTTTCTGATTTTTGTCTTAATTCATTTTCATCCTTGCATTCAAATAATATCCTTCCTGCGTTATTCAGGTCACAGTATATTAAGGTGATATGTGGATTTCTTTCTTTATCATACGGAATGTCCTCTATACTGGTAGGATATCTTTCATCCTTGACCTTCATATACTTTTTATTACAGGACTCACATACATGCTCTTCTTCTCCACCTATGAAAATTTTATTGGTTATATTGCCCCTTCCGCAAGTGGAGCATCTATTCTTGAAATTTCCATCCATAGTATTTCCTTTTTCATTTATTGCTTTACGATTTTTTTCTATTCTTAATTTTAGAGAAAGCTTTTTTAGAAGTGTTTGAAAATCATTATCAGCCTTTTCCCACACCGCTGTTAGAGTGCTTCCGGGGACCATTTGAGCGTAGATTTTCTCCAGTTCCTTGCAAACCTTCTCTCCGTTGCTTTCTTTCACCTTTAAGAGACCTGTTCCCCCACAGGAATAAATCACTTCAATGTCTCTAAAGGTATTTTTTAATTCTTTTATTGCCTCTCCTTCTTCATTCTCTACACAATCAAGAGCAGATTTTATGAGTTCCGAAGCACCCTGAACCAGAGAAGGTCTGTAGGCTGAAAAAACATATTCCCTGATACCGTCTACATCAAAGCTCACATATTGCATTGCTCTTCCTCCTTCTTTACACAGATTACTTTTTCCTCTCCGTCTATGTATTTTGAAAATTTAATTTTAAAAAATTTTTCTAATTTTTTACTCCTGTCATACTCCCCTTTAATATCTTTGCACACCATTTTCACCATCTCTTCATCATCTTTTTGTAAAATAAAAGTAATTTTCAGGGTGTTGTCTTTTTCACGGCTAAGAACCACCGTATCTATAATGGAATGCTTTTTAAAATGGAACTTCTGCTCCATTATAAAACACGCTCTTCTGGCGTGGTATTTAATCAGTTCAAAGGCATTTTCATCTGTAATTTGAGATAGTCGCTCCATCGTCTCTATTGTATTTACATTTTTACAATTTTCCCAACATTCTTTCATCTCCTTTAATTTCTGGTTAACTTCCTTAAATTTATCACTCGCACTTTCTAAAATACCAAGATGATAATCAATTTCGTATTTGTCTCTTGTTTCTCTCATTTCTTTATACTCCTCTCCTACAACCCTGTCACTCTGAACATCAAGACCGTCAATAAAACTTAAAAGGGCTGCGGAAAGAAGCAACTCTTCTTTAATGGATGGATAATTTTTCTCTACCACTTCTTCCAGTGAATATATAAATTTACTGTCCTCTCTCTTACTCTCTCTCAGAAAGGGGGTCTTTCTTCTATGATATATTATGCAGAGTTTAATTACATCAATGAGGGCATCAGACACTTCGGGGAGGAGGAATTTAAACTCATTTTCAAGCATGTCCACGCTCAAATAATTATGATAGTCCCTCACTTTTTCAGGATATAAACCTACATTCCTTGGAATTTGAGAGAAAAGTTTGTCATTTTTTAAAATTTTCCCGAATATACCACTTTTATTTGCAGAAAACTTTACAGCACCATGACCGATATCATGAAGCCATATCGCAACATATAATATAAAAAGTCCTTCATCTTTGAGGTCTTCCAGCAACTCTGGATAAAAATCAAGAAGCAAATTTGTATATTCACAAAGACGAAGGGAATGAAATCTTGAATGCTCAACCGTTTCCGGAATCTGGTCGCCTATCCACAGATGTTCATAGTATTTGAGCTTCTCTTCAATTTTTTCCCGGAAGTCCTTATTTTTAATTTTGAACCTAAGATTTTCTCCAAAAGAAAACCTTCCCTCTTCTATAATTTTTTTAAACCATTCACCGAGGCTTGTCTGTTTATAACCCTTATCAGGAGAATAAAAAAGGGATATAGCAGGAAAAGAGCCTTTCTCTAAATTCTCGTATAAATCCTTATCAATAGGAGAGAGTTTCAATATACTTCTGTATTCATCCATAACCCTGAAATTAATGGTAAATGGTAATGGAGGGATGATAAAAATTTTGTCTGATTCTTCATGTGTATACACTATATAAACCTCTTTATGAAGAGTGGCAATAACGGATAAAATTGGAATAAATCCTTTATAACCTCCAGCAACAAAAAGGTAGATGCATTTATCTGTATGCTCTTTAAATATATTCCATACTTTTCCTACTATCTCATTCATGGACTCTAAAAACGCTTTATCTCCCTGGTAAGGATCTGATATCTCTATTTCTATTATAATTTCTCTTTCTCTATTTTTGAATTCCCATATTACTTCCGGAATTTTTTCTTTTAAAATCTCACATATAAAATCGCTCCCTCTTTTTTCATTACTTCCTTGTGTACCTAACAAGTAGATTTTTTCAGGAATTATTTTTTCCTTTTTAAAAAATTTTTGCAACTGGGATAATTCCGCACAGGAGTCACTATTTTTATCTACGAAATCTTTTAATTTTTTTATTAAACCTTCTTCATCTTTAAACTTGTCTTCTCTCGCCTTCCACAACCTTTTAATTTTTTCTATATCAGGATTATCAGCCCTATATAACCCCTCTTCCATATTGTGACTCCAATAATTCTCAATCAATGATAAGCCTACAGTTATTATAAATATTGACTTCTTCTCCTCCTTCATCAGGGTTAATTTTACTACCAAAAATTTTCATGTGTCAAGCAAAAAATAAGTTGTATCAATGTGAGTAGCCGACAATTTATATCCGTTCAGATTTTTAAAATTCAATATCCTGTGCCAGAATTTTGTCGTCTCCTCTCAAAACAGCCTTTTCAACTGCCCTTGTAAGAATATTTCTTATCTCCCTGAAATTCCCTTTGTAATCATATTCTTCTAATTTTATTAATGCTCTGGTGGTTATCTTTTTCACCTTCAGGCATGGATTAACATAAGGATCCTGAAGGACATAATCTACAAGCACCCTCAGATCAGGAGCCCTCTCTTTTATTGAGGGTAATTTGAACCTGTATAAAATTCTGTGGTAAAGGGATTCAAGAAATTTCCCCTCTTCAACCATCTTTTCTATATTTCTGCAGGTTGCAAGAATGATAATCACTCTTGTGTAAATATCAATACCATGCAATCCTTTAACATGAACCTTTCCTGTTTCAATTGTTAGGAGGAGTTTTGATTGATATTCTAAGGAAAGCTCCCCTACCTCATCAAGGAAAATAATCCCTCCAAAATTGGACAGAAACTTGCCTGGGTATGGAACTACAGAAACTCCCACCTCTCCAAAAAGTTCCCTTTCAATCTCCTCTTTGTTAAAAGTAACGATGGAGATAGTTTCAAACCTTAGCCCTTCTATCACTTCTTCTGAAAGGTGTCTGAACCATTCTGTAATCAGTGTTTTACCCGTTCCTGTTTCTCCTTCTATCAGTATAACCGGGAGGGAAGTAGAAGGGGGCTTAAAAAATATTTTCCTATTTTCTTTATTCTTCGGATACTCTTCATTTTTTATCCTTTCAATCTCGTTTAAATAATCCTTTATATTTTTTATTTCTTTGAATTTTTGAAAAAAATTATTTATCTCTGCCCTGACCTTTTCAGGTTCTCTTACTTCCTCCTTGAACTGCCTGGCTATCTGACAAAACCTGAAATTAATTTCTCTCATGAATCTCTGCATTTTTCTGTCAACAAAAAGTGAAATAAAAGCGTCTTCATCGTCTCGCTTTATTTTCCAGCGAATTTCTTTACATTCTTTTTCTTCCTCAAGAGTATATCTTTCACGGAGGAGGTATTTTACTGCATCCAGAAAATTTGCCATATCTTCGTAATCAAATTTTTCATCTGTAAATTTTTTTATATTAAAAATACCGCCAATATGAGGATATCCTGAAATGTAAACATCTTTTACAAAAGATGCAGTGAGCTCGTCTGTAAATATAAAAACTGGAATGCTAAAATCGTCTTCTCTAAGATTTGATAACACTTCCTTTACATCTTTTAACTCGGTATTGCTGATATAAAAAATCATCAGGGAATAATTTTTCTCTTCTGGTTTTTTGATTTTGTTTCTTTCTTGACGGATAAATTTATCAAAGTCAATCTTCTTTACTTCTCCAAAGTCTTTTAAAAATTTATCCTTTTTTATTGTGTTCCATACATTCTCTAATTTTTCTAAATTATTATTTTTATCATTTGCCACAAGAATTACCTTTTTCTCCTGCACATTACTCATCTTTTAACCTCCTCAATAAATTAAGGTATCCTTCCGCCCCTTCTTTCCATTTTTTCCATCTATCTTTATAATTAACAGGTATTCCTGCCTCTCTCAAAACCTCTTCAATTTTTTTTCTTTTTGCATCATCACTTTCTATATTAAATACCTCTTTGGCTAAATCTGATGAACTATAGCCTTTCTGTCCTCTTTCAAAAGCTTTTATCTCTTTTTTTGATAGTATTTCATGCAGTTTTATTTTTATCTTCTCATACTCTTCTGCCCTTCCTTCTTTGTAAAATTCTTTGAGTTTTTTGTGGTTAAAATCTATTTGAACAACTGCTTCATCCTTGAATGTGCTAAAAGTTGACCTCTCCGAAGAAGGAGGAGGCGTGAGTTTGCTGGTTTTTTTATTTTTAATTTTATTGAAGAGCTCAATTCCGGATTCAAAAATATATTTTATCCTCTTTCTATTTTCAAAATTTAGATTTATCCATGTAATTGCATCGTTTCTTATAATGAGGGTTGGGGACTTTTTCATCCTTCTATACAGAGGAATTCTAAAATGAGTAACTTCATCTGCTCCTCCAAACTCATCCCATTCATCTCTCTCTCTTTCCTCCATCTTTTCATAATCTATATCCTCCATTCTTTCAGAAGAGGTTTGGGGCTCTTGCTCTCGCGGTTCTGTTTTTTCTCTTTTTTCTACCCATTTATTGATAATTAATCTTGATTTAAGGGTTGAAAAATCTACTTCCAGTTCTCTATCAGCAATCTCTTTTTCCAATTCCCTAACCCCCCTCTTATAAGTCATGACCGACAAAATATCTCTTTGGAAAATGTCCCCTGCTAAGGAGGAAATGGGTTTTTTCAGTCTCCACTGAAAATCATTTTTCTCCTTTTCACATCTCCTTGCAAGGATTCTAAAAAAGAACTCATAATTTTTATATGGCTCATTTGCAAGCAATTCGGAGACATCTTTCTTTCCTGCTAAAAAATCTTCTAAATACTCAATATCAACTCCTTTCTTTCCTGTATGATATGCCTGCATAGAAAGCTGGGTAGCCCTTTCGCCAATTGTTTGTGCGGTAAGGATGCCAATTGGAAAATCTGCAAGATCCCCTGAAAAGAAATTCTTCAATTTCCTGAATTCCTCTTTCTCCAGTTCCTTTTTAAAACATCTTTCACAGATGGTGTTTCTGTCAAATTTGCAATTATCTATTCCCCTTTCTTCTTCTGGACAGCCACATTCTTTTTCAGTAATTTTCATCTCGTAGAGTGCCTCCACAAGATTTCTTGTAATATCTCCAGCTTTTGCCACAGTTAATTTTTTATCTCCAAGATTATCCCTTGCAAGAAATGCCACATAAAACAGTTCTTCATCGGTTAATCCTTTTGTAAGAAAATTCCTGATAAAAAATTGAGGCTTATATTTCCCAAAACGCTCATTCCAAACCAATCCCTTAAACAAACACATCTGCTTTATATTTTCTGGTTTTCCTCTTGAGCCTGTGGCAATGAATTTTAACACTGGGTGAGAAGGATTTTTATTTATATAACTGGTAATTTTTTCAATCGCCCTATCTTCTACCTTTGCAATTTTTTCAGGATTTTCCTCTATCTCCACAAATTTATTCAAATCTTCCACGAAATCTTTCATCGCTTCACTTAATTCATAAAGGTCAAAATAACTAAAGGAAACTGGATATTTTGTTGCAAATTCAAAACCCATTTGCATGATTTTCTGCGCTGCTTCACATTTTGATTCATCATGAGGGATATTATCAAGAATATTTTTTATTATATCCTTTGCTTTTCTGTTTTTGATGTCCTCAATTTTACCATTTTGAAAGAAATTTTTTATCACTTCTTCTTTTTCATTCTCCCAGGCTTCACCAAATCCAATCACCATATCCTGTTCTATATGAAACATATAATCACCCGTAGGAGAATAAAAATTTTTTGAAGGAACCATATTGTTAAGTTCCATCTGGGCTTCTTCTGTAAGAGGTATGAAAACAGCCATCTGGTCTCCATCAAAATCTGCATTATATCCTTTACATACAAGCGGATTAATTCCAATTACATTGTCTTCCCTGATTTTTGAGCATCTAAAAGCAAGGACATTAAATTTATGTAATGATGGCTGTCTTATAAGGATAAATTTTTTATTAAAGAGATACTCCATAAGCCTCTTTTTTATTTTTGCATCAAGTTGAACGCGGTCAGCAGTTTCTTCTTTATATTGCTTTTTCCATTCTTTTATTTCGGCTTCAAAAAACATTTCAAGTATTTTGAGCGGTAATGAACATTCATCAATACTTTGAAGTTCCGGGTCAGGAACAATTACTGCTCTTCCCGACATGTTAACATTTCTTTTTAATAATTTCTCTCTCAAGAAACCTTCTTTGGGTTGAAGAAATTCTTTAAATTTCTCTTTAACTTCATCATGTTTATATGCTTGAGTAAGCTCGTGCTTACCAATGGACTCAAAAAAAATTCTGTTTACATATTCAGCCCTATAAACAGGAGGTATAACGGGTATTTTGTTATTTATCTTCGCCATTGAATGCCTTTCATCACTAAAAATTTTGGGAGAGAATAAAATATGGTATGCTGAAGGATAACTGACGAGAAGTTCCAATTTTTTATTATGCTCTTTACAGAAAAGATAATCTTTTTCTTTTTCTACCAATTCAGTCTTTGAAGCACATTTACACTCTAACAGGATTTTTTTACCCGATTTATCTACCCTTACTGGATTCCAACATTTTAAACATACAATATGCGCTTCATCAGTATTGGTAAGTTTAAGAGATTTGGGTGGATGACTTGAAATAAAAAATATATATCTATTTTCCACATGAGCACACTCAGAACATCTATAGATTGCCCCTTCAAAATTTTGCTCTTTAATTTTTTCCCTTTTTATTGAGTTGTTTATATTATCTAAAGATAACTTTTTGAATCTTATCTTTGTCACATCTGCTACCGAAATTTCCTTTTTTAAATCATTACTTATCGTGCCGTCTTTAAAAATAAACTCAGTATCCACACCGGTCAGTTTTTCTGATGTTAATCCCTTTAAATAGTAACAAAATGCTTTAAATGTATCTCCAAGATATACATTTTTTAACCTCCCCTCTTTCCTTATCTGGTCTCTATTGAGTTTATTATCTATTGCAAAAATTTCTGTCAATGTGTTAAATGAACGATGAACAAGTAAACTCCACACCTCCATCTCCCCAATTCTCTGCCCACCATTTACTGCCCTACCACCCAATGGCTGGCCTGTCACTCTATCATATTTATTTTCTTCTTCCGGAAATCCCCTTGCCCATATTTTGTCCTCAGAAAGGTGGTTAAGAACCATAATATATTGAGAACCCACTAACACAGGATATTTAAAATATTCACCTCTTTTGCCATCTCTCAGGAAGAGCTTTCCAGGAGGCGTGTCTTCTTTTTGAGGATATTCCGGGTCCTGAGATTTAAAATAATTTCCTATAATTTTCAAAACTTCTTTTAATTCTTCAATGTCTGACTCAGACAACTTAACAATGTTACCAATTTTTTCGAATTTTTTTATAAACTTTTCTATTTTGTGTTTTTCCTCAAAATTCTGAATGTTAAATCTATTATAGAACCAGTGCACAAATCCGAAATGGGTCTCAAGAATTTGTCCTGTATTCATTCTTGTGATTATACCCATGGGATTCAAAATTACATCCACAGGTGTTCCATCGGGTAAATGTGGCATTTCTTCATCTTTTACTATTCTGGATATTACTCCTTTGTTGGCGTGTCTGTTCATTAATTTGTCTCCCACTTGAAGGTCATGTCTTTTCTTTGTTTTGATATAGATTGATTCGATCAACTCATCCTTAAATGGTTTAAAATTTATAATCTCCCCATCATCTTCAGCAGTTTCTTTCTTACAGCACACCTCTGAAGGTTTAAAAAAAACTTCCCATAAAATTTCTCCTTTCTTTATAATCTCCTTCTCATTCACTCTTTTTACTATCTCGTATAATGAAGCATCTACCTTTTCTTTGTATTCCTTATATTTAATAACTGCGCATCTTTTTGAAAAACTCTCGCTTACGACTATAGCGTCATCAAAATTATAACCTCTATACGGCATATAGGCCACAAGAGCATTTATTCCACAACGAAATTCATTTGAATTTTTGTCAAAAAAATCACCAAAATATATATCCCTTAATTCTGGAGTGATAAATTTGTAGATCTCTGATTCCATGCCTGTTTTAACATAAGGAACTTCAGGATTTTCTAATGGAAGAGCCTGTTTCATGTTCTTTGAAGCCATTGAAATCCTTACCCCGTCGTTGAAATTAACAAACGGAATAAGGGAGGCACCTACTCCCAGAATTTTTTTATCTGAACCGGGTATAAGTTTGTGGTCATCAAATTTTATTTTCACATCGGGTAAAAAATGAAGTGATAAACCAATAAGTTTGCTCTCAGGAGTCTCATAAGGGCATAATATGCCTTTCTGTGATTCTGAAACGTCCCTGTAATTTTTGGGTAAATGCTCCTGATCGCTTTCACAAAATCTATAGATGTTCAATGCACCAGCGATTAAGTGAAGTGGATTGGTCGGGAAAATAAAGGTGAAATTTTTTCTTTCGTCAATAATGTTATTAAGTATACATTCGTTAAGAAAAGAGAATAGAGAAAAAAGTATCAAAATATTCTCTTTATCATGATAAAATACTTCGTTTTTGGAGTAACAATCTAAAAATTTTTTAACAAGATTTTCAAGAAAACAGCCAAAGTGGAAAATCCTTTTTGATGAAATGTCAGAGGGATTTTCCTCTTTAAAGAAGTTTTTATCTTCACTTTTTAATATCTCAATCATTTTTTTAATATGTTCATTAACTAACGAACTACTATTTACATGAACCCCCAACACCGCATTGATTTTTTGTAAAGTCTTCATTGAAAAATGAACACTCGCAAATTTATTTATTATTTCATTTTCTATCATATCAATATTTTTTAAATCAAAGCTCTCTTTTCCTATTTCAATTTTTTCCTTTCCTTTTTGTTTTTTTATTGATAAAGCGTTAAAATCGTCAGAAATGATTTTTATATAGTAAGTCTCCGGGCTCTCACTTGCTTCATCATCTTTATCAATTTTTTCATCTTCCTTCTTCTTTTTTATAAAATAAATACCTGGCTCATCTTTCAACTCGTTTTGAAAAATTAATAAATTACCATTTACGATGAAAGTTCCATCTTTTAATGGACCGATTAAGAGAAATTTTTGGGAGGTGTTATTTTCAAATTCTACGAGAATTTCATAAAAAAGGGTTTCCGCTTTTTCAATAACTTCCTCTAAATTTGAGTGCGGAGAACAAATTGAAATTTTTTTAATTCTATAATTAGTATATAAAATTCCTTCTAACTCAAAAATTTCTTTTAGTTTAACTTCAACGAACCATCTAAAAGCTTTATAAGTTTGATTTTCCATACTTCTAATTTAACAATTTATTTTACGAAATTAAAATTCACTTGTCAACCACCCGCATTGCCTAAACAATGTGGAAATAGAGGAAAGGGATTAGAAAGGCACTTGATTAAAAAATAGAATTGCACTTGAAATTGAGAAAAAGATGTAGTATAAAATTATTGCCGGTAAGGCAGATGTTCTTTTGAAACGGGAGATAAGATGGGGGGCCGAAGAAAAAAGGGTGGCGTAGGATTGGACGGAAAATTTTCAAAAAACCGCCAAAAAAGTGTTTAAATTTGTGGGACTTACAAACATATCTGGTGACACCCACCTAATTCCCGACAGGGAATGGTTGCTACTACTCAATAGACCACTTCAAAAATTTTGGGTATATAGAATGAACTTTTTTGTCCATCAATAAATAAGTTAAAAAGTTTTTAGTAAAAATAAGAAAAAGATATTGGTAACGAAGATTTTTGTGCGCTAATTGAAATACTCTTTATAAATCTAACAGACGAGCTTTTTTCTAATTTTTTAAATAATTCTTAAAAATTTATAATAAAAATTACTATGTTGAGATAAGTTTGTAATTCATAACATAAAAGTAGATAAACTCATTTCATTTATAGAATATGGTAGAGTTATAAAAGGGATTTTGAAACGGTTTACCAGGGATTTTTCATAGACTATTAAAAATTCTGCTTGACATGAGATTTCTTTGTGGGTTAAAGTATTTAAAAAGGAGGAGAGAATGAGTAAGAAGGCTTTCTGTGTGTTTTTTTTAATTGTGGTTTTGTTTGCCTGTGAAAAAAAAGAGGGGCTGGAAGATTACATAGAAAAGGGAGAGAATTTTCTAAAAATAGGAGATGCTGATAGTGCAAGGGAAAACTTTCAAAAGGCTTTAAATCTTGAACCAGAGAATTGTTCAGCAAATTACGGACTTCTTCTTTCAGACCTACTGGGGCTATCATCCATACTTTCTATGGGTTCTTCTCTAATAACAGGATTTGCTCCTCAGCAAGGGGTTGATACCCTTGCCACACAGCTTTTGAGCACCTTTGAAAACCTCCTCACAAGAATACAGAGTGCGGTTGGCAAAATAGAAAAAAACAAATGTAGATATAACTTTTATTCCCTCCCAATTTTTGTAGGTGAAAACATGTTTCTTGTAATGGGAGAATGGGGACAGGGAGAGGCTC
>Ga0197143_1001566_pt1 | contig 19094 bp, 14 predicted proteins | sample GBS70_MetaG_FD_148603 | JGI IMG/M metagenome (GOLD analysis project Ga0197143, IMG submission 148603) | Sediment microbial communities from Great Boiling Springs, Gerlach, Nevada, United States - GBS 70_MetaG | ecosystem: Environmental > Aquatic > Thermal springs > Hot (42-90C) > Sediment...
GAAGGTATGCTGGAAGAGGAGGTGGAGGCTCTGCAGGTTGGCTTTGAAAAAGGGGTCTGGGCGAAGCCATTTTTTGGAATGGAGATTTTTGATGAAGATAGCCCATTTTGCGAAGAGTATTTTTTCAGACTGGAAGTATCCGCCTGAGTTTATTCTTATTTTTTCAAGTTCTTTATGGAGGTTTTCGGAGGCATTGGTTGATTTTAGCCTTGACCTCAATTCTTTTGGGAAGATAGTAAAGTTAGTGTAGAGGTCTAATTTTGATTTTATTTCTTCGGCGAAATGGGGGTGATGGGATTTGATAGATTCTATTGCTTCAAGAAGTATTTGTTTTGCTTCATCCTGGGAGTTAGCCTTCTCCATCTTTTCAAGAAGTTCCTTGAAGTTTTTGAAGAGTTCCTTTTTTAATCTCAACTTTGCTCTCCTTATGAGGTGTACAATACATAACTGATGGTAGGATAGTGAGAAGAAAGATTTTAACACTTTGTGAAGCCCCGGGAAATCATCTGTTATGAAGATAAGGACTCTTCTAACTCCCCTTTGTGAGAGGTTTTCAAAAAGTTCTTTCCAGGCATCAAGATTTTCATTTCCATACACGAGAATTGACGCTAAAAACTGCTTTTTTCCGTCCATATCTACCCCTACTGCTGTAAGGAATGTTGCTTTTTTAACCTCCCCTTTTTCGTTTTTGACATCTATAACCTTTGCATCTACGAATATGGCAATCCAGTCGGGTTGAAGCTCTCTTGAGTTAAGTTCCTGGAACTCCTTCTCAAGTATATCGACGATTCTCTCTATTTCTTCTGGAGAGTAGGGGAGGTTGAGATTTGATAGGGTCTGTTTTAGGGATTGAATGGATTTGGAGGATATGAGGATGTTTTCTACAAGTTTTTGGTATTCTTCAGGAAGAACCCTTGAATACTTCGGGATGATGGAGGGGAAAAAGTCGGTATTTCTGACCCTTGGAATAGAGAGTTCTAAAGGGGTTGTATTTACTGAAAGGGTTCTTGAGTAAAAACCATTTTTGGAATCTCCGGTTTTCTCAACATGAACTTCTCTTTCTGCTTTCATTATGAGGTTCAGGATCTCTGTGAGGAGTGTTGAAATAAGGGTTTCGGAGTTGCTTTTTTCTGGTTTTTGTGTTATTTTTTCTACTATCTCTTTTAGGGCTTCATACTTCATGTTGACCTCCTTTCACAGGTATTTGGTCCTGTTACCCCTTTTTGGGGGCAGGGCTTTTTTGTGCTTCTTATCATCATTTCATCCTCCTTTTTACGTAATCATAATTACAGTGTATATAATATATCTCATCTTACACAAAATTATATTAACTCCCTCTTACGGATATACAGGTGGATGTGATACAAAAGAAGCGGCAAGAAAGGGACTTCTGAATCTATCCTCCAATTATGTTACTTTGAAGGTAACTTCTGTAAAAGATTATGATTTTAGTGTGATTAACATATGGGATTGTTACCTCATGGGTGAACAATGCACTAAGATAGTCCATATAAAGGTTAACCTCGGTGAACTTACAGAGACTGGATTACTTGGTAGAACACTCATATGGGTTCCCTGGAGAGATGAAAAATGTCAAGTAGTACCTGGCGTAGGCGTGGGACCTATAGAGGGGGATATAAGTGAAGGAGGTGGATGTTTCTTAGTATTTCCTGGAAACTGGGAGGCAGTTGGAGCAATATGGATAATCTATTTGTATCTCATTATAAGAAGGAGTAAAAAGAGGAGGTGAAAAAATGAAAAAAATTAGTTTGATTTTTATCTTATTCCTTCTTCAGGGATGTGGAGAAAACACATTGAGTGTATCATCTGGTTTTTTTCACTCATGTAGAATAGAGGAAGGGGAAGATAGAAATTACCTGTGGTGCTGGGGAAGAAATATAGAAGGACAATTGGGAAAGGGAGATTATCTTGTTTGGAGAACATACACTTGGGGTTTGAATAGTGAAGAGTGGGTGAAAGAAAAATGGAGTTCCACTGATTCTGTTTCCGCAGGTGGATACCACACATGCGCAATAGATGACGATAAAAATTTGTGGTGCTGGGGTAGGAATGATTATGGTCAGGTTGGGAATGGTGAAAATGAGAACAAAAACATTCCCTCTCCTGTTTCCTTTGGCAAAAAATGGAAATCTGTCTCCGCAGGTGGACATCACACCTGTGCAATAGATGATGATAAGAATCTGTGGTGCTGGGGAAGGAACAATTTTGGACAGCTCGGAAATGGAGGGTATAAGAATGAAAATATTCCAGTCCTGATATCCCAGGATAAAAGATGGAATCAGGTCTCCGCAGGTGGACATCACACCTGTGCAATAGACGATGAGAAGAAATTGTGGTGCTGGGGAAGGAATGATTTTGGACAGGTTGGGGATGAAAGTTTTGAGAACAGAAATAGGCCAGTTATTGTGTCTCTACCAGATGGAAAGAAGAAATGGCTTTCTGTCTCCGCGGGTGGGTATCACACCTGTGCAATAGACGATGAGAAGAAATTGTGGTGCTGGGGAAGGAATGACTTCGGTCAATTGGGTGATGGAGGGAATGAAAATAAAAATGTTCCATCTCGTGTGGCTGATAGAAAATGGAAATCTGTATCGTCCGGAGGTTATCATACATGCGCAATAGATGGTGATCACAATTTGTGGTGCTGGGGAAGGAATGACTTTGGACAGATTGGGGATGAAAGTTTTGAGAAGAGAAATAGGCCTGTTATTGTGTTTCCACCACGGGATGTAAAAAAGAAGAAATGGCTCTCTGTTTCATCAGGTGGTTATCACACATGCGCGGTAATAGAAGAGAGAAGGAGGGTATATTGCTGGGGGTCTGATAGCTATGGGCAATGTGGGGTAAACCACAGATATGGGAGAAGAGCCGATTTTTGGTTGTTTGAGGCAATAAGCTCTCCGGTTCAGGTAGGAAAGGATAAGGATTGGGCATTTGTCTCCACATCCCTTATCACTAACTGTGCCATAAAGGATGATGGAACTCTATGGTGTTGGGGAAGTGGTTTATGTAATCCATCACCTTTTCCAAAAAGGATAGGGAATGATACCGATTGGGTTTATGTTCTACCCAATCGCACGGAAATATATGGCATAAAAAGAGACAAGACATTGTGGTATTCAGCCTCAGAAATGTGGACAGATGAAGGGACGCAGATTTTTTGTATTGATGACACCGCACCTATGAAGCAGATAGGCAGGGATAAGGATTGGGTTTCTGTTTCCTGTGGCGTGTGGAATGAACCTTGTTGGATGATGAAGGAAGATGGTTCAATATGGAAGTTTACCTCACCGGATAAGATGGAAAAAATATATGAAGGATGGCACATGCTTTCCAATGTCTCTTGTTATCTTCTATTTCGAGGGTGCAGGAGGATAACTAGATATGGTATTAAGGAGGATGGCACCCTTTGGGGATTTATTAAAGATGGGGGTCTGAAACAGGTAGGAACGGAGAACGATTGGGAATTTGTTGATATGGGTTATGCAATAAAAAGTGATGGATCGTTATGGAGATTGAAAGAGGTCATTGAATTCTTAGAAGGAGAAGACAAACTATATATTCTTTCTTCGCTAATGAGTGAAGGAAGATGGAAAATGGTTTCATCGGGTGTGGTAGATGCACCGGCTTATGAACATAGCTGTGCAATAAAGGAAGATGGAACACTATGGTGTTGGGTAATAGACTGGATTAATACTGATGGAGAAATTGTTCAACCAATGACCCCTGTCAGCAATGATAGGTGGATTTTTGTATCAAACAGCACCTTTTTATTAGGGGGGATCATCTGCGGAATAAAGGAGGATAAAACATTATGGTGCTGGGGAAATGATATGCATGGTTCCCTCGGAATAGGACCTCCTGAAGAGGAGTGAAAAACCGTTTAAGAGCCTTTATACACTTCTAAAAGGGAAAGAAGATTTCTTTTCAACAATTGTGTCTGCGTTTATCTCAGCAGAATATATAGGGGGTCAGGTCTTGAATTATAAAGGAAATAAGGAAATGGAAGAAAAAATACAGAAAGAAAAACCAGACAAAACAAACCACCTTAAATTAAACCAAAGGTTTTTCAGAGAGCACCAAACACTACTCTTGACATATAAATTTCCCTCTGATTAAATAGAAACATGAAGAAAATTCTTTTTATTCTTTTACTTTCCATTCCATTTCTTGCAAATGGTGAACAGGAAGAAGCAACACCTCTGAAGGCACGGTCTATAAGGTTCATAAACACATTCGGACTTTTTTACGGAGATTACGACAGAATTGTAATCCCGAGAGAACTCTCCTTCCTTCCCGGGAATCGCATAATAACAAATTTAACAAATCTTAACGGAGAAAATACCTTCCAGCTCGGTATCTCAAAAAGAATAGGTTTCGATGGAAACCTCGCCCTCTCTCTTTCGCACTCATATTTTTCAGAAGAAAAATTGTTCACCAGCTGGACGAGAAATTTCAGGGATGAAAGATATGAGGATGGCATAAATGATACGATGGAACTCATTCAGGAAACGCGGGCTGTAGAACCTTATCGCGAAAAAAGATATACGGAAACTTATGCTGGATATGGGCACAGAATTTCTGAAGGGTTTTATTTTGGAGGTGGTCTGGCTTACATAAGGGATTCTGAAGACAGGGAGTATGACCTACCTGAAATAGGAGGGACCCTAAAAGGTGTGTATGGTTTTGGAGAATCGACTTTGAGAGAGAGGGAAAGGGATATTTACGACCTGATGAAAGACCCTCATTTTCTGTTCTACAGAATGTACGAAAGAGAAAACGGTGATGTCCATCATGTATTCCAAACCTTTCACATCTTTGGGGGAATGACATATGTTTTTTCAAACAGATTCTTTATCTCTCCCAACCTCCTTTTAGGATATGCAAACTCTTCAATTGATGGAGAGGGAATATACAGACAGAGAAAATACCTGAGCGATAATCATGAAGTTTATTCAGAGGGATATACATCTTCTGTATCTCTCAGTTGTTCTGGAATTTCTTTTGGTACCGCAGTGAAGCTGGGGTTAAAGTCAGGAGAACACGAGACAATACTCGATATCGGGTATTACAGGCTCCCGGGGGAAATATCGGACGGAAGTATAAATGAGCACTGGTCTCTATACCAGGAAATAATGGTCACAGGAAATAAAAGAAGGATTGAAGAAGTGAGTGGAGAGTGGAAAGGAGGGAGGTTGAATTCAAAAAGCAGAGTCGTAGTAAGCCTCAGAGATGTTTATGAAGGATGGAGCAGAATAAAGGTGGGATTCGGAGTGGAGTATGCGAGGGATAAAGAGAGCTATCAAAAGGGAAATATACAGTATTCATATACTTTATCTGAAATCTATGATGACGGAGACGAAGAAATAGCAGACCCTGATGACTACGAAAGAATTGCATCTGCAAAAATGGGAGCAAAAATCATTGATACATTGCTCTTACAGGAAGTGGGTTTCCCTTTAGCGGTAATTTTAGACGCTGGAAAAGGATTTGAAATCATTGCGGGAGTGAAACACATAATAAGGAAGACAGAAACAAAAAGGGGCTCCCTTATATCAGAAGAAGTCCTTCAATACTCCGAGAAAACCGTTTACGGAGACGGAAGAATTGTATACTCCAATGAACTCCCTCCCGAACTGAAGGGAAAATGGATTGATAGAAATGGAACCATTTCCGAGTCCATTGAACAGGGGCAGAAAACAGAAAGCATAACCAGATTGAGATTTGGAATTTCAATGAACAGATTTGAAAATATCCTTCTTGAATTCATGATAGACACGGGACAGGGAGACGGAATGCATTCTGCACTTGACCTTACCAGGTTTTATCTTTCAGGACTTTTCAGGTTCTGATGAGAAGAAGGTATCTGATACCAATTCTATTTCTCCTTTCTTGCGAAAGGGAAGAATTAAACATAAACATCCATGAGTTTAATCCTTACGAGGAACCCTCCCTTTTAAAAATCCTTTCAGACCCGGCAACCTCCATCTCTCCCCTTCCAGGAAATGTGTTCCTTATGAAAATTGAGTTCTCAAAGCCAGTTGAGCCCGCCTCTCTTTCTGGTAACATCCTTCTCCATGAGGTGGTCGGGGATGTAAAGGATGGTGAGAACCGGCTCGGTGAAGGGATGCCTGTAAAACACTGGAAAGTAAATAATGACCGGAAAACAGTTTTGCTATATTTATCTCTATCCCGTGGAGAATACCTCCTCCATCTCAAAAAGGAAATAAGAAGTATTGATGGAAAAGAACTTGATGGAGAATGTGACTTCAAGGAAGAACCTTCCGATGCCTTTTCTTCGGGTTTTTCTGTGGAAGAGGAGAAAAAGTTTGTCACAAAGGCGTTTTGCAGGTCTAATCCGTTTATTTCCTATCTCGGTCCTGCAGTCGGAAATATGGAATTCAAAGACCACAGCGGATGCTCTGGAAAAATCAATCTTGGTTTTCCCCATCAGATGGATTTCGTTCTCAGATTTTCCTTTCCTACAGGAACGGAGACCAATTACTTTCTCTCAAAAAATCTCAGCAAAAACATAGAAATGATTGACCTCACAACTCAGGAAAGGGTTCCTCTCTATTTTTCCCTTGATAACAGGGTCACATGGAAGGACAGTATGGAAGGATTTGAAAAAGAAAGGATAGAGAACGAGTTTCCCATTTATATAAGACCTCAAACTCTCCCTCCCCTTCACAGGTTTGCCATAAGAATAAATCGCTTTGAAACCCTGAAAGACGCCTATGGACTTCCCTTCTCTGATAATGACCCTGACGAAGACAGCATTCATGAAGTATGTTTTACCACCTATGGAACATCTAATACACTCAGGGTCAAAGAAATAGAAATCAAGAGAAGAGAAGATTTCGTCTCCGAAATAAAAATAACCTTCCTTACTCCTGACCCCACCAGCGATAAAATGGACTTAGAGACACTCATTCCCAAAAATTTCTCACTTATAAAGGCTGGATATGAGATAGTTCCTTTTGAATTTGAAGTTCATAGAGAGGTCTTATCCATGCAGGAAGAAGATGTGGTGGTTTTAAAAATTCCCGAAGGAGAGTTAAGGGATAATGAACCCTTCGCACTTACAATCAGCTACAGGGTTTCAGATGAAAGGGGGAATACCCTTGACGGAAACGAAGACGGATATGTTGAGGAAAATGAAAACGATAACTATGTGAGGGTTTTCCAGTGAAAAAGGGTTTAATATTCTTCTTCATTTTATTGATTGGATGTGAGTCCCTGGAAAGGGAACATACCGTTTTTCCTGGATTAAAAGGAAGAACCGGGGAGCCACCCTATGTTGCGGAATGCTTGACCGAAAGAAAAAATGTGGAAATAGACCCTTATCTCCATATATGGAAGTTAAAAATTAAATTTTCAAAAAGCATGGATAGGGCATCGGTTGAAAAAAATACATGGGTATACGAGACGAAGGGATTAAAGGATGGAGTAAATAGTATAGCGAATGAAATCAAGCCGGTAGAAATCACATGGGATTACGACGGAACAGTAATGTATTATACAGTTCAACTGTCATGGGGAAAATGGTTCTTTTTAAAAATAGGAAAAGAAGCGAAAGACATATATGGAAACTTCCTTGACGGAAGAGTTTCAAAAGGAGCAAGACCTGATGATGATTTTTCTTCTGAGCCATCAGATTTTTATTCCCTTCCTTTCAGGGTAGGAGGTGCTTCAACAGAAGTTCCTTTATTAAAAGAAGGAGTCTCTACACCCGTTCCATATAGACTGACCTTTTCACCCTTTATCAACAAAATCAAAATTTTTCACAAAAAAGAGAATGTGGAATTATTCTTTAAGGACAACTCCTACCTCTCCCTGGATGGGATGTACGGAAAGGGAATAATAGTTTACCCCGGAGAAGTCTCCTTCACGCTCACTTTCACCGTTCCATCAAAAGGGAAAATTTCGGCTCAATCTTTTTCAGCAAGTATCACCGATATATTAAGAAACAAAAAAATACCACTCCTGTTTAGAAACGATTTAACTGGTGAATGGTTTGAATATCCTGAAGACCTTTCGGATTTTACAAGTGTAAGTATAAAACCAAAAATTCTGGAGCCATCCACACTTTACAGACTTGAAGTAAATCTTGACGGCAGGCTTTCAGATACCTACGGGATAAAATTCGTTGACCTGAGCGACGATGAAGATAGCACTTATACTTTATACTTTGCAACAAGTCCCCTGCCCTTCTCATCGCCAGTTCCGCCATCTCTTCTTCTCATTTCGCTTTCAGAAGGAACCTATTCCTTTGTCCTTCCTGACGGTGGACTTTTTCACAGAATAGACCTTCAGAGTTTGTATGATAAAATAAGAACGGAAAACCTCCTTGATTACGGAGAGGAGGCATTTCCATCACCTAATCCCCCTCATACACCTACGATAAGAAGTGTGCTCAAAGCAGAAAGCGTTGTATATTTCTCCGATGAAATTTCGGCAGGCAATTACCATCTTGATACGGACGGAGATGGAATAGGAGGAGGTATTTTTAGAAAATCAATATCTTCAACTTCTATTCCAATTTTAACCGACCCCTTTGAACCCGATGATACTGTTTTTCAGGCATATCCTTTAAGTCTCACCTCTTCCTGCGAAGAAGTGGAAAGGCTTCTTCCAGCATGGGACACAGACTTTTTCTCATTTTCACTTGAAAGCACATCAACCGTCCATGTGTTTAAAGTAGATGGGATTGATATTGCAACGAGGATTCTTGATGAAAAAGGAGAAACAGTTATAGAAGATATAAAAGGAGATGGAATAGAAGCAGAAATTTCACAAGGCAGATATTACATTCAGACAATTCCTCAATACCCACCTTTGTGGGATGAGCATAATCCGCCGTTTTACATCCTGAAGGTTTGCCTCCAATAAAATTATAGTCCTGCTATTTAAGATACAGGAATTATCTTCCAGAAATAATTAACAAAGTCGCCACCCTCGTGAAGCCTTCTCAAAGTGAGAGAAACATCCATACCTATCTTCACCTCTTGAGGATTGACGTCTGTCATCTGTCCGTAGAACCTCCCTCCTCCTTCAAGTTCTACAACTGCCATCACAAGAGGTTGAACGGGAACGGGATTGAGGTAATCTCTTGCGAATGTGTATATTTTCCCTTTTCTTGAAAGGGGTATGAGCTCAAAATCAGTTGATTCGCATTTGTAACATGAATACCTCCAGGGATACTGAATTGCGCTGCATCTCGAACATTTCTGGGCTTTGAGCTTGATACATTCTTCTATTTCGCGGTAATGAAGCGGGACAGGTGAAAATGGCTTCACTTTTTCATACTTTATATCGCCTGTGATTTTGTAAAGAATGGTCAAATCCTTTATCTCAAACCTCCTCTTGAGGCAATCATTTATTCCCTTCCTTATGGAGGATTTTGCACCCTCCTTTATCTTCAGAACGCATGCCGAAAAACCTCCTCCTGAACCACCAACAAGGACAAACTTATCTTCCAGATTCTCGGTCTCAAGGGAGTAAATGAGTTCAAGGAAGGGATGAACAGAACCAGTCCATCCTGTGAGATTTACCAATTTATTTGAATGGACCTGGGATTTTGAAAATCCGCAACCTGAACCCATCTCGAGAGACAATCTGAAATCGGAAAATGGAAGAAAGACCCTGAAAATTTCCTCTTTCTTCAATCCGCTTTCTTTTACAGCAATTTCCAGACACTCCCTCATCATCTCTCTTCTCAAATCATATTCTGCCCTGCTTTCAGAGGTTTTGATCTCCTCATCCGCCTCATCCTTCCATTCAGAAAGGGATTCGTAAGAGATAGATTTTGAAGATATAATTTCAATAGGTGGATGATCTTTTGAAAGCAAGAAAGAAAGCGCAGCGTCTCCTGAAGAATAGAAATTGGGTGTATCAACTTGATATTTCCTCTTATCGGAGAGGATTATGAGGACAGAAGAATCGGTTTCAAGGCTTTTTGAGAAAAGGTCTATCAAAGACTTTCCGCCTCCCATTACATCAAAGGCTTTGCAATTTTTTTCTATATCAAGTGCTGTAGCAATGAAGGATGAAGGAGAGCGGATATGAAAAGGAGGAGTTGATGATATGAAATAAAGTTCCTCCACATCTTTGACCTCCATTCCTTCGAGGCTGGAAAAACCCATTGTGAGGCTGTCCTCATCGTAATTTCCTATCCTCCTTTCCCCCTTTATTCTTTTTAAAACTGCCTCTGTGAAGCATGTGGCTGGAAGGTATACGCCTATATTTTTTATTCCTGCCATGTTTTTACTCCTTACTTACTTCAAATCTGTCAATTATATTTCCATCAATATCCTTTGCAATAAATTCAAAAGATGATGGGGTAGAATGAACAACCACATAATTGTAGGTCTTTTTAAAAACAACAGTCCATGAGCTTTCCAGTTCCATATCATATAAAGGAGCTCCTCCTCCGCCTGTAATCACATAAACCACTCCATTTACAGGCTCTGTTCTCTCATAATTGTGCTCATGCCCGCTGAAAACAACCTTAAACCCATATCTTTCAAAAATCGGCACAAAGTTTTTCCTTATCATCAGAATTTCTTCTTCCTTCCCTTCTTCTGCTAATTTCCCGTGTTCGGAAGAGGAATAGGGAGGTCTGTGGATAACTCCGATCAGGTAACCGCCTTGAATGTCTGAGAGAGTATTCTCAAGCCACAGAATTTGCTCACCGGAAGAAGAAAGGTCTCCTTCTGAATTAAGGATAAAAAAGTGAACATCGCCCAAAGAGAAGGAATAGTAAAAGGGTGAAAAATCAGAAGAAATGGGTGGAAAATAGGCGGTGAAAAATCCTTCACCTCCTAACTCATGATTACCAAAGGATATGTAAACCGGGCTTGTTTCCATCAACGGAATCATCGTGTCAACAAATTCTTCCCAGCCAACAAGGAGGTTCATTCCCGAATAAAGAATTCCCATATCCACGCAGTCTCCGGTATGAATCACGAAAAGGGGATTTTCACTCCTGATCAACGAAACCATCTTTTTAAAAATTTCAAGATTTGTCCTGTTATCTCCGAATACCACAAAACTGAACGAAGTAATGTCTTCTGGATAAGTTTTGAAACTCCATATCCTCTCGGAATTTGTGGCTTTCACCTTGTAGAAATATTCTGTGTCCGGTTTAAGATTTTCCATGTTTATAGAAGCAGTAAAAACCTCTACCCTCCCGTATCTTGTTCTCTTTATCTCTCCCCTTTTTCTTTTAGAAAGGTGTGAAGGTGATGTGCCGTAAAAAATTTCTACCTCCTCTCCACTTTCAACCTCAAAAACTATCAAAGATGATGTGGAAGAAAGAGCTTTGAGATAGGGTCCTCTCACGAGTTTTACAGCGGCTACCTTTTCCGTACAGGAAATAAAAACTATAAGAAAAAAGATGTTAAGCCTTCTCAATCCTGTCCACCGGCTATTGGAGAAACAACGGATATTTCATCGCCGCCCGCAAGTTTTCTTTTCTTATCCTTTGAAATATCTATCCTCTCTCCGTTTATAAGAACTGTTACCGGTCTCCTCTGGGAAAGAATTGTTTTGAAAAATCCCTTTTCCACCTCTCCATCTTTTTCAATTTTATTGAAAAGGTCAAGAAGTGTGCTTCCATCGGAAAGCTCAACCTCAAGAACTTTGTTTACAGCCTTAATCCCTACGAAGGCTACTATGGAAAGTTTTACTTTCATTTCTTATAAATAACATCTATCACATAGGAAAGCCCGAGCCTTTCAAGCGTCTCTTTCTTTGGTAATCCTGTGTCAAAATCCCATCCATATTCCTCATAAAATTCCCTTCCCAGTTTTTCTATATTCACGCTCACTCCAGCAGTTGGTCCCTTTGGAAGTGGTGGATATCCTAGAGCCCTTTTAGCAGGGAGAAAATCCTTTGGGGGATTCAGCCCCTCCCTTATGTTGAAACAGTGTCTCAAAGTTTCTATTCTCTCCCCTATCTTCAAGAAATCCTCTTCTTTTAGATTCCAGCCGGTAGATGCATTAACCCATTCAAAAATAGGAATATTCCCGCCGATCTGAAGACCAAATATACAAAATCCGCATCCATTTGCTACCTGAACATACTTACTGCATATTGCCATTGCCTTACCCTTGTTCTCTTCAGAATACCATTTTGCCTTACTTGTGATGGCTGCAAACTTCTTGAACTTTTTGAACTTTTTATAAACCTCCATAAGCTCTGCATATGTATATGAAACAATTGTATGCCTTCCCGGAGTTGGCTCACAGTAGTATCCTACTCCATAGCCAGGGTCATACCTGGGGTCATGCATTGGAATCTCCTGCCCTCCAGCATGAATCGCGAATTCTTCACTTCCCTTTCCGAGCTTTCTTGAAGCCACCCTCACACCATCTGCAAATACATCCCCAATCCCTTCCCTTTTTATTATTTTTTCAAGGAACTTCAGAAGCGCTTCTCCATCTCCCCATTTCAATTCAATTCCACCAGTATCCTGTTTTGTTATAACTCCCCTTTCATAACACTCCATGGCAAAGGCTATTGTGCTTCCGGTGGAGATCGTATCTATTCCTGCTCTATTACACATGTTGTTTGCTTCAAACAAAACAGCCGGGTCACTGACAAGGGTCATACTTCCCATTGCTGCAAGGGTTTCATATTCAGGCTTGTGACTCTCCTCAAGCACATAATCTCCTATCTTTACCTGAACTATTCCTCCGCACGCGAGAGGACAGCTGTAACAGTTATATTTTTTAATTTCATACTTTATTATGTTATCGTCGCTTATCTTCATTGATTCACTCAGAGGAAAATCCATATAACCTATTCCCTTCCAGTTCTTCACAGGAGCATCCCCTCCTTCAACGCAAAACGCAAGTATTCCACAGGTTCCATATTTTTTAAGAACATTTCTCCACAAAAATCCCTCCTGCCTTGAATGGAATGGCGCCTTCCTGAGAAGTGTTCCTATCTTTCCCATTCTTTTCTCAATAAGTCTCTGAATGAGGGTGCTTCCTTCTATTCTCTTAAGAAAATTCCTTGATTCTTCAGTAACCCTTTTCCTGTCAGCCACTGGAATCTGCTGATTTCCTTTTAAAACCACAGCCTTTAAATTTTTTGAACCCATTATTGCTCCAACTCCTGACCTTGCTGCAATCCTTCCTCTGTCAGTTACAATTCCTGAAATAAGCGATAACTTCTCACCAGCAGGACCAATACAGGCAACCTGCACTTTCTCATCGTTGAGTTCCTTTTTTATTGCTATTTCAGTTTCAATTGTATCCTTCCCCCAGAGATGACTTGCATCTCTTAACTCTATTTTTCCTTCATTTATCAAAAGATAAACTGGCTTTGGAGACTTCCCTGTAAAAAATATCCCATCGTATCCACACTTCTTTATCTCAGGAGAAAAATACCCTCCAGAATTTGCATCAGCCCATCCACCTGTCAAAGGTGATTTTCCCACCACCATATACCTGCCAACAAAAACCGCTCCTGTGCCTGTGAGAAGTCCCGGAAGCATTCCAAGAATGTTATCGGGTCCAAGGGGGTCTATCCCGGGTTTCATCCTGTCAAAAAGAATTTTCACGCCAAGACCATATCCGCCCAGATAATCTTTATATACCTGCTCATCTAACTTCTCTTCTTTAAATTCCCCCTTTGTCAAATCTACCCACAAAATCTTTCCCATGTACCCGCCTGCCATTTCTTCCTCCTTCTTAAATTTTTGAAAGTTTATCTTTTTTTTCATCTCCGTTCAAGTTTTTTTGAATTCTCTTTAAAACCGCTTTCAAGAATTTTTTCTTGAAGTCATCCTCTCCATTTAGTATACTTTAAAAAATGGGGAAAAAAATTGTTAAATCAACCGAACTCATTGTAGAAGTAGAGCCCGATATAGAAAATGCATTTACAATTATGGGGATGGTAGAAAAATGTTCAATACCTGACATCCTAAATCTTTTAAATATCCAGAAAAAAACAGGTGTCCTGATCGTCCGGTACGAGGATGTAGAAAAAAAAATTTATATGAAAGACGGAGAAATAGTGTTTGCCTCATCGAATCTCAAAGAAGAAAGGCTCGGAGAATGCCTGGTCCGAAGGGGAAAAATCACCATGGCACAGCTTGAAGAAGCAAGCCGGGAAATGTCAGAAGGAAAAAAACTGGGGAGAATCCTTGTTGAGAAGGGCTGGATAACACCAAAGGAACTATTTTACGGGGTAAGGGCTCAAGTTCAGGAAATAATATTTAATGTGTTTCCAGTCTCAAAGGGATATTTTTATTTTCTTGAGGGTGTTTTTGACCATGAAAATGTTGTCCGGTTTAACATGAGCACTCAGATGCTCATAATGGAAGGAATAAGGTTATCCGACGAACTTGGAGCATTCAGAAGGATGTATCCTCTCAAGTGGTACGTCTTTAAAAATGAAGGAGCAGAAGAGCCAAAGGACCCCATTGAAAAACTTGTCTTTAAAGAGGTGGGTGACGGAATAAGAATTGAAGAATTAAAAGCAATAACAGGTCTTTCTGAGTATCAACTTCTAAAGAGCATACATCAATTAAAAGAGAAAGGACTCATTGAGGTGAAGGAGACGAAACCAATTTCTTCTGTAAAAATAAAAGACTTCCTGATGAACGTCAATTCCATAATATCCGACATTTACTCAATAATTAAAATAAAAGCAAAAGATTTTGATTACCTTTCTTTCTTTAACAACTTCTTTGAAGATATGCCCGAAGAGATGGCAGAAATCTTTGAAGGTATCCACCTCAGGGAGGATGGAAGCATTGATGTAAACAGAATCATTGAGAACTTTAAAAGGAGCAAAAATTCTTATAAAGAGAACCTCCTTGTATCAGCATTGAAAGAACTGATAAGGTTTGAATTATTTGAACTCAAACTTTATCTCTCGGAAAAGGAAAATGCAGAACTCGAAAATCTCCTTTTAGAAACAGGAATAATGGAATGAAGGCCAGGATTCAGGTAAAGGTTGGAGAGGGATACAACATCCGGCTTCCGAGGACGATAGTAAAACAGATGGGCATAACAGAAAATCAGATGATCGCGGTCATCCCTGCTGGATATAAATTTTCAATCCTTCAGAAAAATCCGGAAGAAGAAATACCGGCAATGATCGTGAACCTTTCGGCGGTCAACATAGCTGACCTTTTTTCCTTCCTCAACATGACTCAGAGAACCGGGATGCTGGTTGTCATTCCGGAATCATTCCTCTCAACGAGCGTCTATTTTTCAAACGGGGATGTGGTCTATGCATTCAGTGAAGACAGGGCTTTTAAAATAGGACAGATTTTGTACAAACTGGGGTATATAAATGAAGAGCAGTTAAGAATCGCTGAAGAAGAAGCCAAAGAGGGAGAAAAATTTGGCTCAATTCTTTTAAAGAAGGGTTTTCTCACCACAAAAGAGCTGTGGGCGGGATTGAAATATCAAATGGAGGAAATTATTTATAATCTCTTCAGTTTAAAGAGCGGAATTTCCTTCTTCGTAGACGGTGTGAGAGTTGACCCCGAACTCGCCCAGATCTCCCTGAGCACTCAGAACCTCCTTATGGAAGGATTTAGAAGGATGGATGAATGGGCAGTTATAAAGGAAAAAATAAAGGGACCCGATGTAATCCTTGAACTATCCCCAAATCCCCCTCCAATAAAGGTGTCAGAAACTGTAAGGAAAGTCCTCGAAACAATTGACGGAAAAACCTCAATCTCTGAAATAGTAAGAAAGACAAGGCTTGGAGAATTCGGAACATACAAAATTCTCTTTCAACTTCTTAAGTTAGGTGTGATAAATGTGCTCGGCGAACCCGTTCAGACAAAGAGCGAAGAGGTGATGAAATGGGAAGAGAAGATCGAAAAATACAACAGATGTTTCAGGGATGTGGTTTCCATTTTTAAGAAAAAGATCGATGGGTTTGAACTGAAAAGACACCTTGATGACTTCAAAAAGAGCCTTTCGGAGAGGATGAAAAAGGTATTCCAGGATGTGGAGATAGACGATACAGGATGGGTTCCTCCTTCAAAACTCGCTGAAAATGTGAGGAACCTCCTTCTTGAGGAAAGTGATGAAATAACAAAGGTGGGGGGACTACTCAATATTCTCGGAGACCAGTTTGTGATTGAGGCCATGAATGAACTCCTTAACTTCCTCCAGTTTCTGGGAAGGAATCTCCTCGATGAGGATTCCTATAAAGAAGTGGTTCGCCTCGTAGAAGAAATAAGAAGGGGATGAAACCCGAGGAAAGAGTAATAGTGGCACTTGACCTTCAAAATGAAGAAGATTTTAAAAGGATTTTAAGGGAAATCTCCCCTTATGCTAAAATTGTAAAAATTGGACCTGTTGCATTACTGGGGATAGGATTTAAAACTATTGAAATGGCAGAGGAATATGGTCTTGATATTTTTCTTGACCTCAAACATATGGACATCCCGAACACAGTTGCTCTTTCTGCCAGGGGAATTGCAAAAATGGGGGTGAAAATGTTTACCCTTCACTGTCTCGGCGGGATAGAGATGATAAAATCAGCAAAAGAAGAACTTTCTGCCTTTAAATCTCCACCCCTTATCATCGGGGTTACTGTTCTCACCTCCTGGGACAAAGAAACAATTTCCTCCTTCGGGATTTCTTCCATGGAGTCATTATTTGAAACACTCGTTCAAATGGGTCTTGAAGGCGGTGTTGACGGGTTTGTGTGCTCCCCAATAGAAGCAAAAAAGATAAAAAAACTCGCCCCCGATAAATTATGTATTACCCCGGGCATAAGGCTCTCGTCCGAAAAAGACGACCAGAAAAGGACAGGAAGTCCTGAAGAAGCGATAGAAAGCGGTGCGGATTACATAGTGGTTGGAAGACCGGTTATACAATCTCCCGAGCCTGCACAGGCTTTTCTTCAGATTATTGAAAGAATAAAATCTTGCAAATAGTCTACGGACTAAATCCAGTCCTTGAACTTTTGAGAGCGGGAAGAAGGGAAGTTAAAGAGGTCATATATTCCCGTGAAAAACTTCCCGATGAGATAGAGAAAATATGTCACGAGCGAGGCATTCCCTTAATAAAGGGAGACGTAGAAAGGTATGCAAGAGGAGCGGTCCATCAGGGAATAGTTGCAAAAGCAGGACCTTATCCCTATCTTTCCGAAAAGGAGATGTGTGGAAGTTTTTTTATAATTCTGGATGGCATTGAAGACCCGAGGAACTTAGGGGCAGTAATCAGGTCGGCATATGCTTTCGGTGTGGAGGGAATATTTCTACCTCAAAAGGGCTCAACAAAAGTGACCTCTGTGGTGCTAAAAACCTCTGCAGGGACTGCGGAGTGGATGAAAATATCTCTTGTCAAAAAAACCTACTCAATTATCAAAAAAATGAAGGAAAAAGGCTTCGCCATCATATCCCTTGATGAAAGAGGAGAAAAATCGCTTGAAGAAATCCCGCATGCTGAAAAAGTAATCCTCGTCATTGGTTCAGAAGGAAAGGGAATAAAAAAGTCGGTTCTCGCCTTAAGCGATTTTGTAGTTAGAATTAACACAAAAGTTTCCCTCAATCTGAGCGTTGCCTGCGGTATAGCCCTCTTTTCAATCAAAAATAAACTTTCCAAGAGAAATTTTGAAAAATGAAAAAATACCCACTGCAAGTGGAACCGCAATAATCCATATGAAAGCAATGATCAATGGAGTCCCGTTTTCACCAAGAGAGAGGATTCCCGTTCTCCACATCGTCCAGTCAAATATCCACCCCGCAATTATTCCACCAAGTATGTACGTAATTTTTTGTGTTGTTTTTCTCGCCACCAGTTCATAACCAAGTAAATAGAAAAAAGTGAGAAAGATCCATAGAAGAAAAAATAAAAGAGGGGTATTTACAACAGGAAATTTTCCATGAACATAGTATATATTCCATTTAGCACCCACCCATTCGAAACCCGTGTTTATGAGGGTTATCACTATCCCGCACAAAAAAGAAGAAAGTAAAATCCTGACTTTTAGAATGGTAATCCTCCACCCTTTATAAGGTCTATGATAGGACCCAGAATTTTGTGTATAAATCCATTTACTTCACAGTTATCATGTGGAACATGCCATGTCTTAAGATCTGTATGACCACAATCTGGAAGTGGCTCTGTAAGATGAGAAAAGTTTATCTTAACACCAGATGCGAAAGTGGGGTCGATGAGGTAAAAATAAGGAAGAGAACTGGGGATACCATCCTGGGGAAGAGGGTTGATGGTGATGGGGACTTTAACGCCTTGATCAACAAAATGAGCAGCATCTGATGGCTCCTTTGAACAGACAAGGTACAAGAGACCCGAATCCAGGACATTGGTTGCAGGCTTGCTGAAATCCCGTGGTGGAACAGTTGATGTTCCGCATTCCCATTCAAGCCATAAAGTATCCGCCTCCGTAACGGTTTTCGGATAGCCTTTCGTGTAATCATGATAGGATGTCCACAAAGGAAGCATCCTTCTCAACGAAAAATTATTGTTCTTTGCCTGTTCGTAAAGTTTGGCAGGCGAAATCTGAATAACATCTCCAACAATACCCGTCAAAACTCCATAGATGAGCTCTGCACTTAAACTTCCCGGTGAAAGGAAGGATTTGATCATATCAATCATTTTCTGAGTATTTGGATCAGGCTGAAGAATAGCAGTTATAAAATCAATGAGGTCAAGAACGATAGCAGAATCAATGAGTGTCTGAAAAACGATGGCAATTAAGGGAGCCGCATCGGAAACCCAGCTGATAAACAACTCTGGATCCCTAAACGACCTTGATATGTGTTCAACAGCAGAACCTATCTCATCTGAAACCTTCATCTTCACACATATATTCCTTCCTGCCTTTTCTTCGGCAGTGCAGGTTGTTTTGACATCCTTCCTCAATTTGTTATAAAATCTGAAAAGGATGGTGTTTGTTTCCTTACCAACAGTAAATACGGTATCTGCCTCAAATGGTCTGCTCTTTACATCATTTATTGAACTCAAAAGACTTTCAAAGGCATTCTGAAGATGAGTTTGAGAATTCAAAAGGTCTGTAGTATTTCCGTTGAACCCAAGAAAATTGCTATTGGCATTCAAAATGGTTCC
>Ga0197143_1001567_pt1 | contig 19089 bp, 19 predicted proteins | sample GBS70_MetaG_FD_148603 | JGI IMG/M metagenome (GOLD analysis project Ga0197143, IMG submission 148603) | Sediment microbial communities from Great Boiling Springs, Gerlach, Nevada, United States - GBS 70_MetaG | ecosystem: Environmental > Aquatic > Thermal springs > Hot (42-90C) > Sediment...
GGCCAGGTCAGCCAAAGCTGGTCTGCCTCCTGGTTGAGTTTTTTCCCACAAAGATTTGACCAGAGGCGGGCCGGCTTTGGCTACCACGGTCCCTAGCACCTGGCAACGATCTCCTGGCTCACTTCGAAGGCCGTTTGACACCAAGACAGGCCCAAACCTATACTCGGTGTAGAAAGGCCGCTGGAGGCTTTAAAAATGCCTAACCTGCCCGGCAAGCGTTATTACTGCGCGGTCTGCGGCTCCGAATTTATCGTGACCCGGAAGGGCGACGGCACCCTTACCTGTTGTGGCCAGCCGATGAAGCTTAAAGGTTGAGGGAGAGCATAACCATGGCCGACGGTGCTGAAAGCGCGGTTGTCACCAAAAACCAGCTCGGCAAGCGCTACCGGTGCGAGGTTTGCGGCACGGAAGTGCTGTGCACCAAGGGTGGCGAAGGCCGGGTCCACTGCTGCGGCCAGCCCATGACCCTCCAGCAGCCCCGGGCCCTGCCCTCCTCGGACTAACCGGCCCGGAGGTTTCGATGCCAGGGGTCGGGGACGAGGTACCTGACTTCTACACCGACCAGTTTGTGATGTCCTTAAGCCCCTATGGGGTGACCTGCATCTTTTACCTGACGTCGCCGGAGCCGCCCCCGCCCGGCCAGCCCCCGGCCCGCAAGGAGCTGGTCCGCCTCCGCATGTCCTTAGAGCACGCCAAGGTGATGGCGATGCTGATGCGCCGTCAGCTCAAAGAATACGAGCACGAGTCGGGGGCCACCATCGCCATCCCCTTCGCCCTCTACCGGGACCTGGACCTCAGCCCCGACGACTGGTAGCAAGCTCCCAGACCCGCCGGATGACGGCGGCGTGACGCTCCCGGCCCTGCCAGTCATCAAAACCTTTGGGTCGGATTACGGCCACGGCCTCCTCCACCGAAAGGCCCGCCGCCCAGGCCCGGTCCACCTCGGCCTTCAGGCTTTCAAAATATTCCCGCAGCCTAACGATGACATCCGAACCGCCCAGGGGCCCGTGGCCCGGCACCACAACCCGGACCGGGTAGGCCCCAAGGGCCGAAAGGGCCCGAACCCAGCCGTCGATGTCGGCCTCGGCCGCCGTGGGAAACCAGCCGTTAAAAACCAGGTCCCCGGCAAAGAGGATCCCTTCGTCCGGGACCCACACGATAAGGTCGCCGTCGGTGTGGGCCGGACCCAGGTGCCGGACCTCCACCTTGAGACCGCCCGGGTAAAGGTCGCACCCCCAGTCCACCGTCAGATTCGGGGGCGTAAGCCGGACCTGGTCGAACTCGGCGGCCAGCAGAGGCTGACGCCGCCGGAAAAACTGGAGCTGTTCGGGGCCGAACCGCAGGAGCCGCTCCCGGGTCCGGACGTGGCCGATGACAGCGGCCGGCGCAAAAACCTGGTTTCCGAAGGTGTGGTCCCCGTGGTAGTGGGTGTTCACCACAAAGCCGATGGGCCGGGGGCTTAGGGCTCGGACCCGCTCCTGCAGGTGGCGGGCGGCGGTGGGCGTAAGCAGGGAATCGACCACCGCAACGACTTCGTCCCCCAGGATGACGCCGGCGTTGGTCCCGCCGCCGGTTCCGACCCAGGCGCAGACCCTGGGGCCGAGCCTTTCCAGGGGCACCGGCCCGGCCCCTACGAGACCTCTAAAATCTTAAGCCGCCTGACCCCGCCGGGGGTGCGGACCTCGACCACGTCCCCGGCCCGCTTGCCCATAAGGGCGGCCCCCACCGGCGACTCGTAGGAGACCTTGCCGGCAAGGACGTCGGCGTGGGCGGCCCCCACCAGGACGATCTCCTCGACCTCGCCCGATTCGTCCTGGATTTTCACCCTCGAGCCGATGCCGATTACACCCCCGTCCCCCTGCTGCCGGTCGGGGACAACCCGGGCGATGGCGAGGAGCCGCTCCAGCTCCCGAATACGGCCCTCGACGAAGGCCTGCTCCCGCTTCGCCTCCAGGTAGTCGGGGTTGTCGAAGATGTCGGTGCCCTCGGTAACGGCCCGAAGCCGCTCGATAACCTCCTTGCGCCTGACCTCTTTAAGATATTTAAGCTCGGCTTCCAGCTGTTCCTTCTCGCTTACCGTGATAACCGGCCTATCCATCGGTCACGCTCCTTCGGGTCCGTAAATGGTTGCGGGGGAGGGGTACCCCGGGGTTCGGCCGCCGCCGAGCACACCCATTTGGTTTATAGAATAGAAAAAAGACCGTGTCAAAACCGGCCCCTCGCCCCTATTCTTCGGTGATGACGATGCGCCGGATCGTGTCGCCGGCGTAGGCGGGGTTGGCCTGGGGGTCCCGGGGGGTGAGGCTCTGCAGAACGTCCAGGCCGGAAACTACCTGGCCGAAGACGGTGTATTTGCCGTCCAGTTCCGGCATGGGCCGGTAAGGGATGAAGAACTGGCTGCCGCTCACCTTGCCCCCTTCCTGGGCCATGACCAGGGCCCCGGCGACCACCGGGTGGGGGGAAGCCTCCGGCTCCAGGTAGTAGCCCGGCCCGCCCTTGCCGTCCCCGACGGGGTCGCCCCCCTGGGCCAGGGCGTCTTTAATTACCCGGGAAAAGGTCGTGCCGTTGTAAAAGCCCTCCCGGGCCAGGAAGACGAAGTTATTGACGGTCCTGGGGGCGTCCTGGGCGAAGAGGACCGCCCGGATGGGGCCCTTTTCGGTTTCGATGGTGGCGTAATACGTCCTGGCCGGGTCGATAACCATGGGCGGCGGGCCGGAATAGGTCTGGCGGGGGCCCAGGGTGGGCACCGGGGCGGCCTCCGGGCCGGCGGCCTGATTCTGGCCCCGGCCGAAAAGGGCCTGCACCTGCGGACCCACGACGAAGATGACGACCAGGCTCAAGCCCCAGAAGAGGAGGGTGGTAATGAAGAAGGACCGCCAGTCGAAGGGCCGCCGAGCCGTCTGGGCGCGGTTGGGGCCGTTTGGGGCGGGTTTGGGCGGGGCGGGGGCGATTCCCCGCTTGAGCCGAAGTTTTTCGCGTTCCCGGGCGGCCTCCCGCCGGGCACGTTTGGAACGGGACACGACCCGACTCCTCCCGATATAAAAACTTTGAGGCGCCCGGTATCAGCGGACGCCTCGTGGGGTACCCCCGGCGGGACTCGAACCCACGCCACCGGCTCCGGAGGCCGGTGCTCTATCCAGCTGAGCTACGGGGGCATTTCCGCCTATATTATAACACGGCGGTTCAAGGGCCGCACCCCCGGGACGACCGGGGCCTTTTATGCCCCGTCCTGTCGGCGGGGTAGGCGGTCCGAACCGGCGGGCCGGGAGGCCGCCGGCCGAATTAAGCCCGGGAGCCGTCGGTTCATCCGGCTGTTGGGGTCATATCCCCCCGGCCGAGTGCCGGCCGCTCACGGAACACAGCCGCGAGCGGCCGGCAAAGGGCGGAGAATCGTCAAAGATCGCCCGGTTTGATAAACCGGAAGTGGGCCACATAGACCGGAAGCCTTTCCTGGGGGAATTGGGCAAAGAGCCACTCAAGAAAATCCAGGCTAAAGAGGGGGTAAAGCTTCAGCCGCTCCTTGTCAATCGGCTCCCTGGTAAGAATCTGCGCCCCGGTGAAGCCCGCATTCTTGGCCTCACGGATGAGCCCCCTCGCCGAGAGGGCACCCGCAATTCAACCCGCAAAGGCCGCCTCCCTTTCAAGCACGGCCCTGGGAAGCCGGCCGTTGACCACCGAATCGGCAAAGACGAGCCGCCCGCCCGGCCTCAGCACCCGGTAAATCTCCCGGAAGGTCTGTCCCTTCTCAGTGGAGAGGTTAATGACGCCGTTCGAAATGGCAACATCTACCGCGGCGTCGCCGAGGGGAATCTCCTCCATCCGGCCTTCCCGAAACTCCACGTTGGTAAGACCCAGCGCGGCCAGGTTCGCCCGGGCCCGGCTGAGCATTTCAGGGGTCATATCCAGCCCGATGGCCCGGCCGGTCGGCCCAACCTTCCTTGCGGCGATGAACGTATCAATTCCGGCCCCGCAACCAATGTCTAGTACCACCTCGCCGGGTTTAAGGTTTGCATGCCGGACCGGATTGCCAAGGCCGAGCGCATACGCCTTGACCGATTCAGGCAGCCAGGCAATTTCTTCGGGGTCGTACAACGCTTCCGCCACCCCAAGCCCCCGGGGCACCACGCCCCCGTATGACTCGCGGACGGTCCGGGCCGCTTCTTCGGCCGAAAACCGGGCTGTACTGAACTGAGCTTCCAACTGTTAACACCCCCTTTTGTTTGTTTTGGGCGTTTAGTGTCCGCCCTTCCGGGCGCCCCAGGTAGTTAGCCGCTGACTATGCGGTCGGCCGCCACGATGAGCTCGGCGAACTCTTTCGGTGTGATGAACCGGGCATTTTTCCCCTGCAGGTCTGCGTCGGTGACCCCACGGGCCCGGCTACAGCCCCCTCAGACGAAGATGGGCACCCCGTGGGCAATTAGCTTTTCAAGCAGTTCTTTGAAGGGGGGCCAACCAACCCCGTGAACCTGGTCGGCGACGACGTCTTTAGATAAGTTGCCTCCCCGGCGAGGAAGAGCTGGGGATTGTGGCCGGCCTCGACCGCGCCGTTCGCCGCCACCAGGGGCAGGGTAGCCCGGGTGGGGTCGTCCGAACCGAAGGTGCTGACGAAGAGAATGGTCGCCATTGAAAGACCTCCTCCGGTTTATTTTGGTTTGCCCTCACCCCCGCCCCCTCTCCCGCCCAGCGGGAGAGGGGGAACCAGGGAGTGCGGGCTACAGGCTGTTCAGCTTCGGGGCGGGAAAAACTTCGGGTGAGCCTCGACGATGAGCCAGCGGTCGCCCCGCTTCTGCATCACCTGGACCACGTGGCCCTTCATCGACGGACCGCCAACGGGCGTAATTTCCAGGCCGCCCTGCCAGACGGCCAGGTCCGGGGTGAGCATCCGGACCCAGCCCCGCTCCTGCCGGACGGTGGCCCCAGGCATGGTCCCGTGCAGGAGCCGCTCGTAGGCGGCCTCGATTTCAGCCCGGCCATGCTGAATGTCCCCGAAGGCCCCAACCCTGACCGCATCCTCGGTGTAGAACCCGGCCAGAGCCCTCGCGTCGCCCTGGTTCCAGACCTCGGTAAACGCCTGAATCTCCCGGTAGATCGCCTCTTCCCGGGCATCGCTTATGGTGTCCACAAATCCTCCTTGCTTTATTGAACCGGTCTTGCCAAACTTAACCCTTAACGTAAGAGAGCTTCTCCGCCACCCTCCCAGCCCGCACCCGGAAAACATCCACGCCCCGGACGTGTCCAGGCCGGCCATCCCGCTCAACCCAGCGATAGAGCCAGCGCACCACGCAGCGGTCCCCGCACGCAAAGGTCTCCTCGGTTTCGAAGCTGGCCCGGGGCGAGGAGGCGAAGAAGCGCTCCCAGAAGGTGCGGACGGCCGCCTGGCCTTCGTAACGCTCGCCGTCCGGCGGCGGGTAGGTGTTTTCGAACACGCCGTCTTCAGCCATTGCCGCCATCATGGCGTCAACATCGTGCCCGTTGAAGGCGTCGTTGAAGTGTTGAATTGCCTTGAGCGTTGATTCCGTCACCTTATCTTCGGGCGGGCTGTCGGTCATGGTTTTCGGCCCAGCACCAGCAGGCTTACCAAACACACGGTCAGTGGTCGCACTTTAAATCCTCCTTTTTCAACACGGTTTAGGGGGAATATCGGCCGCCCGGGCAAGTGCCTCGCTTCGGACGGCGGGCGGAAGCCAGCTCAGGTCGTCCGGCCGGCCGCACCGCGGGCAGACCAGGGCCCACACGCCGTCGCCGATGTAAGCGCGGCTTTTAGCGGCCGTTTCGCCGACCCAGCCGCAGAAACAAGCTTCTTTCACAGCCAACTACCTCCCTTACACGAAAGCTGGCCGGCCACGACCCCTCGGGACCTTGGACCTGGAGCCAGTGTCCGGCCGAGATGAACAGGTTTCCCAAAGCTACGAGCTCTGAACCAACGTCGAAGAGCGGCCGCCTGCCCAGAAGCGGCCAACCCGGGTCGTGTTTCTATTCCAGGGCGGCCTGGCGGAACAGCTCCTCACGCCTCTCCCGCTCGATCTCAAGCTCCGGGAGATTAAGCAAACCGGACAAAAATCCTCCTTTCTTTCAATCGACAGGCTCCGGGGCCAGCACCGGCCCGGACGTTTCCGGCCGGACCCGAGACCCGGAGTCGGCCAGGCTCTGGACGCACTCCTAGAAGGCGCTGTCGGGACCCACGACGGACCTCTGCCACAGGTCGGCAAACCCCGCCCGGCACCGCTCCACGTAGGAGTCCTCGGGCCGTTCCCGGTAGAAGGCGCTCTCAGCCGCCGGCCGATGGGACGCCGCCTGCGGGCCGACCGGGCCGGCGGCCGTGGACTGCCAGATGTAGGCGGCCCCGCGCACGCCAGGGCCGCCAGCCCCCAGGCCCTGAGCTGGTAAATTACGCCCACGGCCGGATGTTGACGTTCACCCGGAACAGGTTGTCCGGGTCGTACTTCGTCTTAAGCCGGGCCAGCCGCCCGTAATTGGGCCCGTAGGCCGCCCGGACGGCAGATTCAACCCCGCCTTCGGCTTCGTCGTTAACGTAGGCCCCGCCGGTCGAAAACGGCTGAAGCCCCCGCCACATGTCCCGGACCCAGCCCACGTGGGGTTCGGCCGGGCCATCAAGCCACATCCCGATGATGCTTACTAAAAACCCCGACCGGTGGGCAAAGGCGGTCGCCTCGGGCCCAACCCGGCTTACCGCGCCGGCCAGCGGCTGAATCAGGACCAGCGACCTGGGGGACGTAAACTCGCCGCAGCACCCGGTAATCACCCCAATGGCCTCAGCTGAAAGGTCGGTTATCACCGACGACTTCCAGTAGTGGCGGGCCCCGAAGGGGGCCGCATCGTCCAGCATCCGCTGGACCTGGACATAGGGCATCGGCCCGGTCATGTCCATAAGGGGCCGCCCGAACCGGGCCAGGGGCTCGGCCAGCCTTCGGCCCTCCTCCACCGGCCCGCAGTGGCAGACGGCAAAGCCCACCACCGGCGCCCCTTCGGGGGAAGTCAGGCAGGCGGCAAAGACGTTGAACTCGTCGGGCATCCCGGCCAGATACTCCCGGTAAGACCGCAGAATCTCCGGCGCCCGGGAAATCGGGTAAAGAATGAGCCCCCCAAAGACGGCCGGACCGACCGGGTGGAGCCGGTAGGTAAATTCGGTTACAACCCCAAAGTTGTGCCCGGCGCCCCTCAGGGCCCAGAAGAGGTCGGGATTTTCGGCCTGGCTTGCCCGCCGGACCTGCCCGTCGGCGGCGACCACTTCGGCCTCAAGCAGGTTGTCACAGGCCAGGCCGTATTTGCGCATCAGCCAGCCGATGCCCCCGCCCAGGGTCAGGCCGGCGATGCCGGTAGCGGAGATGGTCCCCATGGTCGTGGCCAGGCCGAAATCCTGGGTCTGGGCATCGAACTCCCCGAGTCTGAGGCCGGGCTGGGCCCGGACCGTCTGCGCTTCGGGGTCAACTTTGAGCCCTTTAAGGCCCGAAAGGTCCAGCATCAGCGCCCCATCGGCCACGGCATTGCCGGCGACGTTGTGACCCCCGCCCTTCATGCTTAAAAGCAGCCCCTTTTCCCGGGCAAAAGCTACGGCCCTTGCCACATCCGCCGTGCCCTTGGGCCGGATGATCAGGGCTGGCCGGCGGTCGACCAGGGCATTAAAGACCTTCCGGGCCTCGTCATAGTCGGCGTCGCCCGGGGTGATTACCCGGCCCGAAAGGGCGCCCCTTAAGGCCTCAACCTCTGACCCTCCCAGGCCGACCTCGGTGCCATCTAACCTCAGAGCCTTGTGCGTTTCCATAATCTCTCCTTTCGGTAATCTTGCCGGACAAAAGTTCCGTCCGGCCTCTCTAAGCTTACGGGGAGTTGGCGACCATTACATCGGCCGCCAGAGCTGGGCGGAGGTGTAGGTGTCGAAGAAGGCGTCGAAGGGGGCCAGCTTGCCCTGCCGGTAGGTGAAGACGTGCACCCAGTCGAGTTGCCCCCGGCGGCCGGTCGCCTTTGCCCGCACGGCTTCGTGGCCCAGTACGACGACCTTATCGCCCGAGGCGATAAACTCGTCCGGGCTGAAGACTTCGAACTCGTAGTGCTGGCCGAGCGTGCGGAACCATTCGGCCACGGCGGCCTTGCCCTTGTGCTGGCCCCCCTCGGGCCCCGCCTCGACCGGGGAGTGCACCACCCACTGAATGTCGTCGGTCAGCAGTTCCAGGACGCCCGGGACGTCGCCCCGCAGGAAGGCCGCGTACCCCTGCTTTGCCAGCTCGATATTGGTCTGAGACACAGTTTTCCTCCCTGCTTTAGACTGCGGGCGGAATATTCTGGTTCATCCGGAAGAAGTTATCCGGGTCCCACCGCGCCTTGACTTGGGTCAGCCGTTTCCAGGCGGCCGGGCCGTAGGCGGCGGGCCCCACCCGGTCGGCTTCGTCGGCGGTCATGAAGTTGACGTAGACGGTGCCGGTGCTGTAAGGCTCCAGGGCCGACCAGAGTCCCCGGGCCCAGCTAATGACCTTCTGGTCGTCTTCGGGCTTCTCCCACCGGCCGTGGATGTTCAGCAGAAACTGCGCATCCCGGTGGGGGTAGGCCGTCGAGTCGGCCGGCAGTCGGCTGACCTGACCCCCAACGGCAAGCATCGGAATCTCGCACTGGTCCAAGGGCAGACGGGCCGAAAACTCCAGCACGGTATCGATGAGGCCGTCGCTCAGGGCCGTGATGTTGTGGGACTTCCAGTAATTGCGGGCCCCGGGCGGGTTCAGGGGGTCGGTTATCTGCTGCCAGGCGGCATAGGGCATCGGCCCGGCCAGACTCCCGTACGGCTTTCCGAAAGCCCCCAGGGGTCTGATGAGAGCCTCGCCCCTGGCCAGGTCGCCCGAATAGCAAAAGAGCAGGGCCAGGATGTCCCGGCCGTGGACCTCGGGGGGCAGGAAGGGGAGCGGGGGCGCTTTCCGGGGCAATGGGGCCGCCGTCAGCTCGTCGGGGGCGTCCGCCCAGAAGTCCCGGAAGCCTTCGAGTACCTGCCGCCCCTGCTCCAGGGGGTAAACAAACATGCCCGAGTAAACCTCGGGCCCGATGGGGTGGAGCCCGAATTCAAAGCGGCTTACGATGCCGAAGTTTCCGCCCCCGCCCCGGATGGCCCAGAAGAGGTCGGGGTTTTCCTGGGCGCTGGCCTTGACCAGTCGGCCGTCGGCCGTGATAACGTCGGCCGAGAGCAGGCTGTCCACCGTCAGGCCGAGGCGGCGGCTCAGCCACCCGCCCCCACCCCCGAGGGTGAGCCCGGCGACACCGGTGGTCGAGTTTATGCCCAGAGGTGTTGCCAGCCCAAAAGCCTGGGCCTCCCGGTCGAAGTCGCCCAGGGTTGACCCGGCCTCGACCGTCGCCCGCCGGGCGGCCGGGTCAACCTGGACGGACCGCATGGCCGAGAGGTCGACCATCAGGCCGCCGTCGCAGACGGCGGTGCCGGCGATGTTGTGGCCACCGCCCCGGATGCTGGTGAGCAGGCCCTTCTGCCGGGCAAATCGAACCGCCGTCAGGATATCGGCGGCCCCGGCCGGCCGGATAATCAGGGCCGGCCGGCGGTCAATCATACTGTTCCAGATGCGGCGGGCGGCGTCGTAATCTGAGGATTCGGGGGTTATGACCCGGCCGCGAATGCCCTCCTGCAGGGCCTCGATTTCGGACCCCTTCAGGGTGACCTCCCGGCCTTCAAGGGTTCGGGCGCCAACGTCTCTCACGGTATCCCCCCTTAAACCTTTGAGTGGGCGATCAGACACTCGGAGTCTTCCCAGCGGGGGTCGGCGGTGAGCAGGCCCCGGAGCTGGCGGTACCAGGCATCCTGGGCGGGGTCGCCGGCGTTGGCCAGGTAAGAGTCTTTATCGTCGAAGATGGCCACCATGATCAGCTCCTGCGGTCGGCCTTCGGGCCGGAAAAGGTAAGCGGACCTGTAGCCCCGGACCCTGGGGGCCCGGTTCCGGTCCCAGTCCTCGAAGAGCTTGCTGACCTCCTGCTCACGACCGGGAATCGGCGAAATGCGAGCAACCGTTCCGTACATTCATGTCCTCCTTAAAATTTTCCTGGACTCCCTTCAAGGCTCGCCCACCAGGTGGGCCGAAGGAAGCCGCAGCGGTTTACCGGCTAGCTGCTGGACTCCCCGTGGCGCGGTTCGCGGCGAGTCTACTTCCAGGGTATCCGCTCAGGGGAGAGTTAGCATCGTGGAAAATACGGATTTTTGGTCCTACCCCCAATTCTCCCCCTCCATGGCCCGGCGCCGGTCCCGCGCTTCGGGGACCTCGGGTCCCGACGGAATCTGGCGCCAACAGTTCGCGGATGGGCGGGCTATAGGCTTGCCCTCCTTTCCCCAAATTCACCCTGCCGAAGCTACCCTAAGCATACCAGTCGAGTACTGACATTGTGTAGCATAAACGGTGAAGTTATCGTAGAAAATAAGTTGAGGTTCGGCCCTTGCGCCGCCCGGCCCGGGTTTGCTAGCCTACTTTACCGGGATGGTCGCCGAGTTCAGGCCAAGGCTCAGGCCTCTGGATATGCAGTGGACGGCCCTTAACGGCCGTCCCGTCCTCATCCTGCGGGACCGCCAGGGCATCAGCGACCGAATCCTGGCCGTCCCCGGGGAGCTGGCGCCCCTGCTGGCTTTTCTTGACGGTTCCCGCACCCCGACGGGCATCCGCCTCGCCTTCGAGATGCGAACCGGTCAGCTCCTACCCCCCGGCCTGGTTGAGGGCCTCATCGCCGAGCTGGACGAGGCCCTCTTCCTGGAGGGGCCCAGGTTCGAGGCCGCCCGCCAGGAGGCCCTGGAACGGTTCCGGGCCTCCCCGGTCCGTTCCCCGGCCCTGGCCGGGGCGGTTTACCCGGCCCAGCCGGAAGAGCTGGCCACGGCGCTGGATGCCTACATCCGGGAGGCCGGGGCCGAAGGGGTTGCCCCCAGGGCGGTGGGGGCGGTAAGCCCCCACATCGACTACCAGCGGGGCTGGCGAGTCTACGCCCGCCTCTGGTCGGCCCTCCGGCCGGCAGTGGAGGCCGCCGACGCGGTTATAATTTTCGGCACCGACCACTCGGGCGGGGCCGGACGGCTCACCCTGACGGCCAGGCCCTACGCCACCCCCTTCGGGACAGTTCCCCTATTCCGGGAGGCCTTCGATGCCCTGGTGGATGCCCTCGGCCCCGAGGCCGTCTTCGAAGAGGAGCTCCACCACCGGGCCGAACACTCGGTGGAGCTGGCCCTGGTCTGGCTTCACTACCTGCGGCGGGAGGCCCCGCCCCCGGTCCTGCCCGTCCTCTGCGGCCACTTCTACGACTTCACCCACGGTGAGGCTTCGGCGGCAGATTACGGGCCCTTCAGCCGGGCCCTGGCCGCCCTGCGGGCGGCCTGCGCCGGCCGGCGGGTCTTCGTCGTGGCGGCGGCCGACCTGGCCCACGTGGGCCCCGCCTTCGGCGACCCCGACGGCTACGACCGGCTGATGGCCGCCCGGCTGGCCGGGGAGGACCGACGGCTCCTGGAGGCCATCGAGGCCGGGGATGCCGAGGCCTTTTTGGGCTGGGTCCGGGCCGACCGGGACCGCAACAAAATCTGCGGCCTGCCGCCCATTTACCTGGCGCTGCGCCTCCTGGGCCGGTGCCGGGGGCGCACCGTAAGCTACGACCAGTGCCCGGCCGACCCCTATGGCACCTCCCTGGTAAGCATCGCCGGGGTCATCCTCGAGCCCGATGGAAACTGACGCCTTCTGGGGCCGGGTTGAGGCCGTCCGGCAGGAGGTGGCCCGCCGGCGCTTTGCGGGCGAGTCCCCCCAGCTTGAGGTGGGGGCCGGGGAGTCCCTGGTCGAGGCCGTTGCCCGGGTTATCGCCGCCGAGCGGAGCCGGACCCCCCTGAAAATCGACGGGACTGAGCTCTGGCTCACCGAGGACCTGGCCCGGGAGCACTTTTACCGGGCCCAGGCCGCCCTCCAGTTCTGGAATTTCTACCTGGCCCACCGCCACCTGGACGAGGCCGCCGCCTTAAGCCGGGACGACCTGCTTCACCAGCGGGTGGGCCTTTTTCGACTTTTGACCAATTTTGTCCGGGCCGTCGTTACGGCCGACCCCCAGTCCGGGGCCACGTTAGACCCGGAGCGGGTGGCCGCCGAGGTCGACCGGCTGGACCGGCTTCCGAAGCCCGAGCGGGAGTTTTATAAATCCGAGGTTCGGCGGCTGGCCGCCGCCTTAGAAGGGCGGGCCGAGGACCCGAAGCTGGAGGCCGCCTGGCACTTCCTGCGGGCCCGGTCCGCCTTCGTCCGGGAGGACGCCTCCGCCGCCCTCATCCCCCTGCTCCGGGCCTACCGGGTCCTGGCCCAGAAGGGCCTCCGGCCGGCGGAGTTTCTGGCCCGGCAGGTTGAGCTGGCCCAGCAGCTTATCCGCTTCTGGGTCGGGGACGGGCCGCAACCCGCCGAGGCGGCGGCCCCCGAGGCCCTGGCGTATAAGCTTCACGACGCCTTAGACGCCCAGGCCGAGCGGGACCTGGGGGTGCGGCTTTCGGCCCTGAGCGGCCGGTTCGGCCTGACCCTTTATATGGAGGGGAATGAGGCCGGCTGACTGGCAAGCTTTCTGGGCCGGGCGGGGGCCGAAGGGCCGGCCCGTCTACCCCGACCGGCCGGTTCTGGCCGCCTGGGTTGAGGCCGAATCGGGCCCGAGCAGGGTTGTGCTGGAGGTTGCCGATGCCGACGGGAAGCCCCTGGGCCGGGCTTACGTCTTCGACCAGGAGTGGTACCCCGGGTGCCCGGGGCCGGTCCGCTTTTCCCACTACTTTCGGACCCTCCAGCGGGCCCTGCGGGGCCTTAAGGCCCTGGGGGTCGACCCGCCCCGGCTCCGGCTCCAGGTTTTAAAGGCCGTCGACGTCGGCCGCACCCGGCCGTACGTTGTTTTACTTAAGTTCATCCTCTGCCCGGAGTATGCCGTCTGGGCCACCCACCTGGAATGGGTCTACCGCTGTCCCCTCCAGGGTTTTTACCGGCTCTTCGTCGGGGTTCCCCGGGCCCCCACCGACCCACCCGCCCCGGAATACACCGTCGGGAACGCCGTCCACGGCGGCTACCGCCGGGCGGCCCGGGCCGTGGCCGACGGCCGGCCGGAAGAAGCCCTGGCCGAGTACTTCCGGGGGGTTGCCGAGGCCTGGGCTTCGGACTTTCCGGCCCTGGTCCGCTACGGCCCGGAGCAGATTCGGAAGCAGGTCAGGGCCATCCGGGCGCCCTGGGAGCAGGCCGGGCGGGTCGTTGCCGGCTGCCTGCTCCGGTTCGGGTCGGGGGCGGCGGTCATGCACGAGCGGCCGGTTTTTACGGCCGACCGGGGCCTCGGGGGCCGGGTGGACCGGATTATCCTCGCGGGCGGGGAGGTCCGGGTGGTGGAGGTGAAGACGTCGGCCGGGCCCGGGACAAGCCTGGACCCCCTGACGGGCCGGCAGGTGCCGGGCGGGGTTCAGGCCCTGGCCTACCACGAGGCCGTCCGCCTCCACAACGGCGGCCCCCCGGAGACGGTCGTCGAGCTCTTCGAAGATTCGGGCTACCGGTCGGTCTCCCTGCCCGAACACCCGGTGGTCCGCAAGGCCGGGGCCGACCCCCACCGGGCCGACGACCGCTACATCGACCTGATGGCCCAGAACCGCAACCAGGCCTTTGTGGTGGCCTCGGGCCTGCTTACCGGCTACGACCGTCAGCTTCTTAACCAGCTTCCGAAAGAAGGCCATCGGCTCCGGGGCACCGGCGGGGATTTTGCCTTCCAGGCCGACTCGCCCCCGTGCCGGGCGTGCCCGGCCGGCCAGCGGGGGGTCTGTGAGCAGAACCGGGCCGACCCGACCCGGAGGGCCTACGATTTCTGGCTCTACATTCCGCCGGCCCTCTTCGAGTACTGGGCCTGGTTCCACCGCCAGCTCAAGGCCGAGGAGCGGCTTGAACGGGAGCATTTTTTCAAGCTGGCCACGGCCGACCCGGCCGTCCTGGAGGGGCAGGAGGGAATTACCCTCGTGGGCCTGCGGGCCGGGCCCCTGGCGGCCGGCCGGGTCCGGCTGGAGCGTGCCCACCGGCTGGATACCCGGCTGCGAGAGGACGACCCCGTCCTGGTAACCCCGGCCCCCCACCGCCCCGGCCACTTCGCCTCCGTCCGGGGGGTCATCCGGCGGCTGGAGGCCTTCCACCTGGAGGTGGACCTGGACGAGCCCCACCTGCCCCCGGCCCCCGAGTACCGGGTCGACCGGGCGGGGCTGGGGGAGCGGGTAGGCTGGGAAGTGGAGGCCCTGACCGACTTTATGCTCAGCGCCCTGGCCGCGGCCGGGGTGCGGGGCCGGCGGGTCCGGGAGGCCGAACTTCCGCCCCTGGCCCGCACCATCCTGGGGAGCGAGAGCCCCGGGGCGCCGGCCCAGGCCGAGCCCGCCCTGGCGCCGGTTCTGGACTTGGGTCCCAGCCAGCTTGCGGCCTTAAGGGGAATTCTGGGCCTCGGGCCGGGGGAGATCCTGCTGGTCCAGGGGCCGCCGGGCACCGGCAAAACCGCCCTCATCGCCGAGGCCGTCCGCCAGCTCCTCTTTCGCCACCTCTGGGACCCCATCGACCCCGAAGACCCCCGGCCCATTCTGGTCCTGGCCAATACCCACCGGGCGGCCAACGAGGTGGTCCTCAAGCTGCTGGGGGCCTGTCCGGAGCTTGCCCCCTTCATCGTCCGGGTGGGGCGGGTGCTGGGGGGAATGGAGGCCGAGGTGGCCGCCTGCGTCCTGGCCGAGCGGGTGGGCCTCCGGGAGGCCGTCCGGGCCGGGTCCGACCTGGAGGCCCGGCTTAAAGAGTGCCTTTTCCGGGGGGCCGTCCTCCACCGCCACGCCGGCGTCTTCGTGGCCACCCTGGCGGCGGCCGCCGCCCCCGAGCTTCAGGGGCTGTCCTTTCGGTACGTCATCGTCGACGAGGCCGGCCAGGCCACCGAGCCGGCCACCCTTCAGGCCCTGCGCCGGCTCCCGGCCGACTTCGGGGGCGCCCTGGTGCTGGTGGGGGACCACTGCCAGCTCCCGCCGGTGGTGGAGGCCGCCGAGGCCCCGCCCCTTACGTCCGCGCTAGCCGCCGGACGCGGCTTTAAAGCCGGCCACAGCCTCAAAATCTCCCTCTTTGAGCGGCTGGCCGGCCGCTACCCCCAGCGCCTGGTTCGGCTTGTGGAGCAGTACCGGATGGCCCGGCCCATCTGCGAGCTGGTGGCCAACACCTTCTACGGCGGGGCGTTGCGGCCGGCCACCCCGGCCGTGGCCGACCAGCCCCCGCCCCCCGGCTTCGACCGGCACATCCTCTGGGTTCTTACGGACGGAATCCCCGGGGCCCTGGAGCAGGCGGCCGGAATAGAGGAGGCCCGGAGCAACCCCTACGAGGCGGAGCTGGCTGCCCGGGTTGTGGTCCGGCTGGTGGGCCGCGGCCTTCCGCCCGACCGGGTCGGGGTGGTCTCCCCCTACCGGCGGCAGAACACCCAGGTCCGCCAGGCCCTGGCCGACCTCGCCCCCGGCCTGGCCGAGCAGGTCCGGGTGGATACGGTGGACCGGTTCCAGGGGGGCGAGCGGGACGCCATCGTTATAAGCCTGGCGGCCGCCAACCCCCAGCGAAACCTGGGCGAGCTCCTGGCCGACTGGCGGCGGCTGAACGTGGCCGTCTCCCGGGCCCGCCGCCTCGTGGTCATCATCGGGAGCCGGGAGACCTTAACTGAGCCGGGCCCGCTGGACACCCCCGAAGCCCGGACGGCCAAAGGCTATTACCGCCGCCTCTGGGCCGAGGTCTGCCGGCTGGCGGCCGCCGGGGCGGCCCGGGTGGTCAGGCCGGAGGCGGGGTGAGGCAGAGCGCCCTGGGCCGGACCCTTGAGGCCCTGCGCCGGGTGGCGGAGGCGGGGGTCGGGTGCGACTTCTGGCTGGGGCCGGAGTTCGGCCTTAAAATCGCCTGGCTCGACCGCCTCGGCCTGGCCAAAGGCTTTCGTCAGCGGGTGCCCCGCTGTGTTGAGCACCGGTGCCACCTGGCCGGAATCTGCCCCTACCAGCGGCGGTTCGACGTCGACCGGGCGGGCATCGCCGGCCTTAAGGGTCGGCTCACCGACCTGGGCCTTGGGGTGGCCGGGGACCGGGCCGCCCTGGAAGAAGTCCTCCTGGCGGACCCGGCCGTTCGGGCCCTGCTCGGCCGCCTTGAGGCCGGGCCCGTCAGCCAGTTTGAGGTCCGCCGCTGGCTTATAGAGGCCGCCTGGTCGGAAGACGACCCCCTGGCCGCCCTCACCCCGCCCGAGGCCGGCTGGCTTCTGCGCCTGCTGGCCGACCTGGGCCGCCTGACGCTGGCCGGAGACCGGGTCGGCCGGCCCTAGGGCAGGGTTCCGGCCCAGATCTCGGCGGCGTCGGTCCCGTCGGGCCGGGGCAGGCGGGCCCCGGTGAGGGGGTCGTAAAGGCCCGCCAGGAGCCGGTAAGGGCCGGGGGGCGGGGCGGCGGGGACGGGGAGGGTGTGGGCATCCTCCACATATTCGCCCACCAGCCAGCGGTCGGTGGGGTGGGTCCAGTGGCGGGGCACGGCGTCGTCCTGGGCGATGGGCTGCCCGTCGGGCCCGGCCAGGTGGACGAAAACCTTGAGATTTCGGCCCACCGGGGCGTCGGCCCGCCACACCAGGGTAACGGTGAGGGGCGCGCCCGGGCGGGGCCGGTCCGGGCTTAAGGTTGCCCCCACCAGGGTCACCCCGTCCCCAAACCGGGCCCCGACCCTCACCCCGACGGGGGGCGGTTCAAACCGACGGCCTGCCGCCGGCCGGACGGCCACCGCCCCCAGCGGCCGCCCGTCCACCCGGAGGCGGACTTCCCCGGCCGCCGGAAGGGTAAGCTTAAGCCGCTGGCGGACAAAGCCGGGCCGGTCCCCCCCGGGCCCTGCCAGGGGAATCCGGTTGGCGAAACCGGACCCGATAACTTCCAGCCGCAGGTTTTCGGGTTGAGGGCCGGCCAGCCAGAGCAGTTCGATTTCGAAGGGCTCCCCGGCCGTGACCGGGCCCGGGGGGAGCCGGTAGCCGGCCAGGCCCCCGACCGGGGGCTCCAGCAGGTTAAAGCCCGCGGGCGGGGTGGGAACGGGGTTCTCGAGCCGGCCCACGGGCAGGGGGGCTTCGACGGCCCCCGTGGGCCGTCCGGCCGCCGTAAGGCCCAGAATCTCGCCGGAAGCCGCATACACCCGGACCCAGGCCGTGTAGTCTCCCGGCGGCAGGCCGGGCGGAAGCCGCAGCGGCAGGTGCTGCTCCACGACCTCGCCCGGCTCCCAGCGGTCGGCCGGCTCAAAACGGCCGTTCCGAATGGGCCGGTCGAAGACGGCCCAGACCTCCTCGGCCCCCCGGCCGAGGGCCACCCGGACGGACAGCGGCCGGGACGGGCTCCTTTCGGCCTGCCAGCGGAGGAGCAGGCCCGGGGCGTCGGCCGGCCGGGGCAGCCGGGCGTAGGCCGTCAGCCACAGGTCCGGGCCGAACCGGTAGTCGGCCGGTTGCCACTCCAGGTCGAAGGCCGGGCCCGGCCGGTAGACGGTGAGGCGCAGGCCCCCGGCCCAGCTTTCGGCCTCGCGGCTCAAGGCCGATTCCAGCAGGCCGTCGAAAAGGCCGTCGGGGTCGGTTATCACCTCCGGATTCCAGATGTACCAGACCCGGCCGGTCCGGGGGAGGTTTTCCCGGATGAACCCGAGCATCGCCTCCGGCCGGTAGGGGGTAACCGGCACGTGTCGGGCCGGGGCCGCCCCCCGGTAGTAGTACCGAAAGGGCGGGGGTACGTTGAAAAGCACCAGGTCTCCGGGCCCGGCCGCCCGGCTCACCCGGGCCACCACCGACCGGTAATCGGTCCGCCAGAAGGCCGGGTTTGTTTGCTGGGTCCAGACCGCCCCCACCCCGAGGGCCAGAAGGCCCAGGCCCGCCGGAACGCCGAAGGTCAGGCGGCCGGCCAGACTGGCGGCCAGAAGCATGGCAAGAAAGGCCATGCCGGTTAAAACATATCGGGGGTGGTAGGCCGGGGCCCGCAGGGCAATTACCAGGGGCGGAATTAGGTTAAAGGCGGTCATGACCAGGAGGGGTCGGGCCGCCGGCCTGGCCGCCCCCAGAACCAGGGCCGGAATGAGGGCGGCCCCGGGGAGCAGAAGATAAGGATTAAAGCCCTCCCGGGGGGCCCCGGCCGCCCCCAGCCCCAGCCAGAAGAACTCCCAGGTCCAGCGCAGCCGCAGGAGGGGGTCGGGGGGCAGGGCGAAGGGCGCCCCCCAGCCCAAAACCTTCGGGATAAGGCCCGAGGCCCAGGGAATGAGGGCGAGGCCCACCGCCCCCAGCCACCCCCACGGCCGGCGCCGGGCTGTGAGGACCAGGGCCGCCTGGCCCAGCAGAGCGAAGATGTAATAATAAAACGTAAACAGGCCGACGACCGTAAGGCCGGCCCAGGCCGCCCAGCCCCACCGTCCGGGCGGCCGCAGTAAGAGGGCCGTCGAGAGGGCCGCCAGCGCGGCCGCCGGGGCAAACATCCGGGCCTCCCGGGCGTAGTAAACCAGGGGCGGGGCCGCCCCCAGAAGGCCCAGCCCGAAAATCAGCCCGGCCGGCCCCGCCGCCCGCCGACACAGGTAGCCCCCGGCCGCCACCAGGACCATCCCGGCCAGGACCGAAAGATAGCGGAGGGCAAATTCGCCGTTGCCGGCCGCCTGTCCCCAGAAGTGGAGGGCCAGGTAGTAAGCAGGGGGGTGGTTTTCGGCCTCGGCCGAGCCCGTGGCCCGATTGTCCCCCCGCAGGATGTCGGCCGGGGGCCCGGCGGCCAGGAGGGCGCTGTAGGCCTCGTCCCACCAGAAGGATTCCCGGTCGAGGCCGTGGACCCGGAGGGCAAAGGCGGCCGCCAGCAAAAGAAGGGGTAAAAGCCGCCGCGCCACCCGCCGGGCTAGGTTCGGGGCAGCCAGAGGCCGCCCGGGGTCCGGCCGGGCGGCTCCGCCTCGGCCTCGGGCCCCTCGTGGGCCGGCACCCAGAGGCCCAGCTCTTCGGCCCGGGTTCGGGCCTCGGCCGGCAGGGTTGCCCCCAGGGCCGTCCCGACCAGGGCCTGAAGGAGGGGGATCCGGGCCGGGTCCTGGCCCGGGTCGGCTAGGG
>Ga0197143_1001572_pt1 | contig 19029 bp, 19 predicted proteins | sample GBS70_MetaG_FD_148603 | JGI IMG/M metagenome (GOLD analysis project Ga0197143, IMG submission 148603) | Sediment microbial communities from Great Boiling Springs, Gerlach, Nevada, United States - GBS 70_MetaG | ecosystem: Environmental > Aquatic > Thermal springs > Hot (42-90C) > Sediment...
AGGTGCAAAAGGGCCAGGTGATCGGCTACGTGGGATCCACCGGGCTCTCCACCGGGCCGCACCTGCACTTTGAGGTGCGCATAAACGGCGAGCCGGTGGATCCCGAGGCCTACCTCGACCGCCCGCTCCAGTAGAGGTCTTTGATGCCATGCTGGCCTGCGGTAAACGGGGTTTCCAGGGCCTCCCTCATCGCTTCCGCCATTCCCAGTTCCCAACACCTCGTGCAAAAGAAACCGGACCCACTCACTACCGGGACTTCGGAATGGCCTCCCCAACCGGGCGGGGAAGTCCCTCCTAAGACTCCGGGGGAACCCGGTGACGTCCAGTTCCTGGAGCTGAATGGCCCAATACCGAATGCTATACTGGTTTCACGGAGGCAGGCGAGTTGAAGCAAGGGTTTCTCGCTACCTCGAGCTGATTGAGGAGGGCGGGTTGGCCCGTATGCCGTAGGGAGGAGTATGAAGTTGGCTGCAGAGGAGTTGGTTAAAGAAGGTAGCTTCCCAAAAAAGGTGGTCAGTGGGGTCCGTTTCGTCTTCTTGGTGGTTTTGGCTTTGGGTCTTCTCTTTGCGGCGTCATGCGGTGGAACCGAAGACGGTAAGGGGGGTGAGGCACCGGTACCGGAGCAATCCCCTGCGGTGGGTCGTCCCGAGGTGGCCGGCAAACAAGTGGTTTCGAGGGAAAAGCTCGATCCACCCGAGCCAGCACCGGACTTCAACCTGACAAACTACACTGGGGAACGGGTGAGCCTGAATTCCCTACGGGGGAAGGTGGTGATGATCAGCTTCATTTACACCCGATGTCCGGAGGCCTGTCCCCTTCTGACAAGCGCGTACCTTCGGCTCCAGAGGGAGTTCCAGGAGGAAGTCGATCGCGGTGACCTGGCGCTGGTCTTCATCACCACGGATCCTGACTACGACACCCCGGCGAGACTAGAAAAGTACACCCAGAGCCGGGGTGGAAAGTGGTATTTTCTTACAGGCGAAGAGCCGGATTGCCAGGAAGTCTGGCGCAGATACGGCATCTACAGAGAGATCACGGAAAGGCTCAGGGACGTAATCGTGTACCATAGCTACAAGATTTTCCTGATTGATAGAAACGGCATGATCAGGTATAGATATATCGGCATCTGGAGTGCGTCGGACCTGATCCCGGACGTACGGGAGGTATTGTTGTCTTCCTGATTTCACTTCGTGGGGGGTACCCCTGGGGTGATTGAGCTAAAAGGAGTTACAAAGGTATACGGCAATCGAGTTGGCATCCATAACATTACTCTAACCGTTAATCGGGGGGAGATCGTAGGTCTCCTCGGCACAAATGGTGCCGGCAAAACCACCACCATGCGCATCATCGCGGGGTACATGCCCCCTACCAGCGGGGAGGTGCGTGTAGCCGGTTTTGACGTCCTGAAAGAGCCCCGCGAGGTCAAGCGCCGGGTCGGATACTTGCCGGAGATCCCCCCGGTGTATCCCGACATGACCGTGCGCACCTTCCTTGAGTTCGTAGCCAAGATGAAGTCCGTTCCCCGTGCCCGCCAGCGGACGGTGGTAAGCGAGACCATCGAGCGCGTGGGCCTCTCCGAGGTCGCCGATCGGTTGATCGGCAACCTCTCCCGGGGTTACCGGCAGCGGGTCGGGATCGCCCAGGCCATTCTGGCCGAACCGGACGTCCTGATCCTTGACGAGCCCATGACCGGCCTCGACCCGAAGCAGATCGTCGAAATCCGGCAGCTGATCCAAAATCTGGCTAGAAACCGAACCGTTTTATTCAGCTCCCACATTTTGCTTGAGGTTACCGTCCTTTGCGACCGGGTGGCTATCATCAACCGCGGCCGCCTAGTCGCTCAGGGCACGCCGGCGGAACTCAGCCGGTTGCTGCGAGGCAGAAGGCGGTTGCACCTCGAGGTAGACGGGGTACAGGATAAGGTGGTGGCGGCTCTTAAAGCTGTTCCCGGCGTTGCTGGTGTAGAGGTGAGAGGGGGGCGCGGATCGATCCATAACTACGTAGTGGAGTCCGGAGATGAGGATGTGCGACGTGCGGTGTTCCGGGCGCTGGCGGCGATTGACGCTCCTCTTCTGCGTATGGAACAAGAGGCGGTGACCTTGGAAAAAGTGTTCCTGGAGTTAGTGGCGAGAGATAGTCTGAGTGGAGTGGGGTGAGCAGTGGTGAGTGGCATACTGGCAGTATGGGAGAAGGAGATCAAGAGCTATCTCCTGTCGCCCTTGGCCTATGTGCTGATGAGCGTTTTTTTGCTCCTAGGCGGTTACTTCTTCAGCGTGATTCTGCTGTCTACCCGTGTTGCTTCCATGGGGGGATACTTTGGGAACGCAGCTACTATCCTGGTTTTCCTCATTCCCATCCTCACCATGCGCCTTTTTGCGGAAGAGGACCAGAGGGGCACCAGTGAGCTACTCTACACCCTGCCGGTTTCCATCTATCAGATCGTACTGGGCAAATATCTGGCGGCAAGCACCGTCCTCGGGCTGATGCTGGCCGCCACTGTTCCCTATCCCGTTATTCTTATTGCCACGGCCGAACCCGACGTCGGGCCGATCCTTACCTCATACCTGGGGTTATTCTTGCTGGGGGGAAGCTTCCTGGCCGCAGGTTGTCTTACCTCTTCACTGACCAAGAGCCAGATGGTGGCGGCAGTGAGCGGTTATGGTCTACTTCTCTTCATGTGGATCCTGGACTGGCTCTCTTCGGCCATCCCTGGTACGGCTGGTGATCTGGCACGAGCCGTGTCACCCTTTTCGCACTACCGGGATTTTCTGAAGGGAATTTTGGAGCCGAACGATCTCCTATTCTTCGGGAGTCTGATAGCGGGGTTCCTCGGTTTGACCGTGGCCAATGTGGAGCTGCGCACCTGGGCGTAGGGGAAAGAGGTGGCGCTGAGAGGACGAAGACGTTTGCTGGGGCAACGATGGCAACGGAAAAGCCAGGTGCTGCTCCACCTGCTTGCCTTTCTCGGCATCCTCGTTGTGATCAACGTGTTGACGGCCAAGGTTTCCTGGCGCTACGACGCCACCGCCTCCTCCCTGTATTCTCTCTCGGAGCAGACGAAGAAGGTTCTTGCAGACCTTAATACCCCGGTGACCATTACCGCCTTCATCCGCGACGACATGGAGGGGGAACAGGTGCGGGATCTTCTGCGCCAGTACAGCCGGGCTTCGCGGAAGATCTCCGTTACCTTCGTAGATCCTATGCGGTTTACTTCCACCGCCCGCCGCCACAACGTGGAGAGGTTGAACACCATCCTAGTTGAGGCTGGCGGCCGGAAGAAGCTGATCGAGCCCACCGATCTGTTCGTGGCTGCGGCGCGGGAGATCGAGTTCCGTGGCGAGCAGGCTATAACCCAGGCCATCATTCAACTGTCTTCTGATGTCACCCCCAGGATCTACTTCACTCAGGGACACGGCGAGCTGATACTGACCAGTGGCGATCTGTGGCGAGTGGTGTCCCACCTGAAAGGGGAGGGTTACTCCCTCGGGGTGTTGGAGATCGGCGCTCTCGGGACGATTCCAGAGGATGCCGCACTCATTGTGGCTGCCGGCCCGCGGCGAGATCTTCTGCCAGGAGAGCGCGAACTCCTCGTCTCGTATGTACGAAGAGGGGGGAAGCTCCTCCTGCTGCTCGGTCCCGTCCCGGGTGAGGAGCTGAAGGAGTGGAAGGCGTTACTCGGTTCCCTCGGCCTGGTCGCCCACGACGACGTGGTAGTCGACCCCGAGCGGGCGTTCTTCCTGGATCCCATGGCCGTGATGCCACAGATGCATCTCCACAGCATTACTAAGGATCTTCTCAAGCGCCGACTCCCGGTGGTCATGTCGGTCACCCGCTCGTTCGGCGAGGTCGGCCCTGGCGGTGACTTTACCGTCACCTCCTTGCTGGTGACCAGCGAAGCCTCCTGGGGTGAGACGAGCTTCACCGGTAGCCCGCGCCGGGACGAGGCCGACCTGGCAGGTCCGTTGACAGTCGCCGTGGCCATTACCCGGCCCGTGCCGGGGGCACCGAAGCGATCTCTCGAGGATCTCAAGACGGAAGTTCCCGGTAGCGCGCCGCTGACCGAGCAGCAGCGGGTGGCGGTGGTAGTGGGCAACTTCCAGTTCATCCGCGGAGACGCTCTCGACTTCCCAGGCAACATGGACTTCTTTATGAACGCGGTCAGCTGGCTCCTGGAGCGAGACAACCTGATCTCCATTCGCCCGAAGTTCAAAGAGGTGCGCCCGGCCAGCCTGACGCCCCCTCAGGCCGTACGCGTTTTCTACGGCACAGTGGCAGTTATGCCGTCGCTGGTGGCCGCCGCCGGGGTCGCCGTGTGGTGGAGGCGGAGGTGGCTGTGAGGCGGCAGGTGCGATAGCGCTCTGCCGGTTGGTGTGGCGTCTTGACCGCTAGAACCCTCGCTCCACCTTCTCGGTTTCGATGTTACCGACCTCGAGCCTTTCCCTTTGCATTATGCGCCGGACCGTCTGCGGACCCATAATCTGCCCGTCAATAAGTATCGCCACCTGGCCGTCTTCGGCTAGTTTTACGTTTAGGGTGCCCGGAAGTTCTTTCAAGGCCTTTTCGGCCCTCTCCCGGCATTCTTCACAGTCCTCAAGGCCGAAGATGCGCGTCCTGAGCACGTACAGGTTCGGGATGTACAATTGCTCGCCGCTGGCCTCCTCGACCCCAGATACCGGACAGCCGTGTTGCTGGACCGTGGAGCGGATGGTGGCTACGTCGATCAGCTCCGGAAAGTAGTAGACGACGACTCTGTCGCGCACCAGGGCCTCCTTGATCCCGCGCGTGTCTCTCAGGGTCTTCCAAAGCGCCTCCTGCGAGCTGGCGCTCAGTCCCTCACAACTCCAAAGGACTACCTTTTTGAGCTTTCTCGCGTACTTCCTTGCCTCGAGGGTCTCCGTTCCCGCCCCCCCCGGTTCCTTCCGGGCGGCATATCCAATGGCCAGCACCCCGAAAAGAACGATTGCCAGAACCAGGATCCTGCGCGCCGCGCTCCGTCCCCTCTCCGCCACTTCGGACCTCCCCCTAAATAATGATAAATACTCGAGGCGGGTGTTCCGTCAAGTTTAAAACGCTTTTCCCCAGAAGCTGCCATTGAACATCCGCCAAGTAGGCTACACCGCCCCAGGTCATTGTCAGAAAAAAGAAAAATACCCAGAAATTAGCTCCCAGAAATTGGTGTCTCACATGTATTGAACTAGGACAACTGCTTGACCTAACCGGGGGGGCAATATTTATAATATTCGCTAGCGTATGTTACATTTTTCACGTTTTCTTCTGGTTCGCTCGGTGGGGTCGGGGCATGGGTGAGAGGGGGGAGGAGGATAAGGAGAAGGTTAGCGATACACATATATTAGTCCAGTGACGGGGGGGAGGTGTTCCAGTAAAGTGGCTGCCAGTCAGGTTAAAAATTGGATATGGTTAGTGGTGGCGGCGGTCGTCGCGCTGGGGGGGATCTGGTATGCCGTTAGGGCCCAAAGGGCTCCGGTGCCGACTCAGGCAGAGGCGGGAAAAGAAGAGAAGCCGGTGGTGTTCGTGCCCGGGCAGAAGCACGTGGTCGGTGGTTGGGGCGGAGAGGATGTTGGTCTGGGGGTTGCCTTGAGGAGTCAAGGAGAGGTGGTAGTTTCTTCTCCCGATACGGAGGAGTTGAAGCCCGACGTGGTCATCGAGATCAAGGCGCGGCGGGCCGAGTTTGACCCGCAGGAGATCAGGGTGAAGAAGGGCCAGGTGGTGCAGCTCAAGATCACCGGCGAGGACAATGGTCTCTTGGACATGCCCGAACTGGCGGGTGCCCTGGGCCTGAAGGACTTCGGAGGCCACGGCTTTAACATCACGGGACCCTACGGCGTCTGGATCACCGGTATCAAGAAGGACGTGACCAAGACGGTGACCTTCAAGGCTACCGAGGCGGGAGAATTCGAGATGCACTGCGTGGTCTTATGTAGCCCGGATCATTACCTGATGTGGGGCAAGTTCATCGTTGAGGAATAAAGTGGGAAAGGAGGGATGAGAGGGCGATGAACGGTAAGCTACGCCTGGTGACCACAACGGCGGCAGTTTTGCTCCTGGGGGTGTTTCTGGGGGCGATCCTTGTGGGGGTCGTTTTCCGGGCTGCTCCCGGGGTGATCCCGGCAGCGGTCCAGGCCCAATCGAAGTACAACCGGCCTTACCCGATGCCCCACAAATACTGGGCCAAGACGGATGAGTTCTACGTCTTTGCCAGCGGTGGCCAGCAGGGCGGGTTGTACATATACACCATACCATCCATGAAATACCTTTCTGAAATACCCATGTTCAACCGGGACGAGGCTTGGGGTTGGGGGCCTGAAGACCCGAAGGTCAGGGAGATGCTGACCAATCCCTACGACGGTCAGCTCCGGGAATACGGGGACACGCATCACCCCTCCATGAGCATGACCAATGGGAAGTACGACGGTCGCTTTGTTTTCATCAACGACAAGATCAACCCGCGTATAGCGCGGGCGGACTTGAGCACTTTCCGCACCGGGCAGATCCTGTGGGTCCCCAACGTGAAGGGTGGCCTCCACGGTATCCATATCGGTCCTAACACCGAGATCCTGGCGGTCAACTTCGAGCATGAGCAGGTGCCGGACGAGGCCATCGTGGACCTCATGCGCAAGGCGGGTGTGGACTTCGACCCCATCAATGGGCCCTGGCTCGCCGGCTTTGCGGTGGTGCGCATCGATCCTCAGACCGGCAACATGACGAACTTCGCTCAGGTTTGGGGGCCGTATCAGCACGACCTTTTGCGCGTCGGCCACGGCAAGGCTGAGGGTTGGATCGTCAACACCTCATACAACACTGAACGGGCAAGGGATACCCTGGGGATGTTTGGCGGCAAATCCGACTACGTCTTCTTCTGGAACATCGCCAGCATCGAGAAGGCGGTTAAGGAAGGTAAGTATGTGACTACCAAGATGGATCCCAACGTGCCGGTGGTCTCCTACAAGGACGTGGAGGGCTTCGCGGTGCCTATCCCGCTCAACCCGCACGGCGTTGACGTCTCGCCCACGGGCCAGTACGCGATAGTCTCGGGTAAGGCCACCTCCACGGTCACTGCAGTGGATATCCCGAAGGCCATCGAGGCGTACAAGGCGGGCAAGTTCACCCGGGACAAGTACGGGCTGGCGGTGGTTGATCCGAAAGATGCCTATGCCGCCCAGTTGGATATTGGTCTGGGGGCCACCCACATCGAGTTTGACGACCAGGGCTACTTCTACATCGGCTACTTCGTGGACTCGGACGTGAAGAAGGTTACCCTTGGGCCACCCTACACGGAGAAGCATAAGAAGGAACCGTGGAAAGTGGTGGACGTCATTCCGGCCCACTACTCGGTCGGGCACCTGATGGTCCCGGGCTCCGACTCCATGGAGCCGTACGGCAAGTACCTGGTCATCCTGAACAAGTTGACCAAGGACACCTTTCTGCCGCACGGTCCGCTTATCACGGAGAACCACGAGCTCTACAACATAGAGGAGATTCCGGCCAAGCTGATCGATCAAATGCCCATCGGCCCGGAGACCCACCTCGCCGTGGCGGCTCCGGTGTCGCTCGTCGCGCCGCGCGTCAAGACTACCTATGACCTACCCGAGACTCTTCCCGATCCCAGCATAGAATACGATTATGAGAGGAAAGAGGTGCGCGTTGTGATGCACCTATGGCGTCCCCTTTACAACCCGCCTTCGCTGAGGGTGCCACAGGGCTGGAAGGTCAAGATCAAGCTGGTCAACATCGAGGAACAGATCGACATGACTCACGGCTTCACGGTGGAAGGCTATGACGTCTCGCTCTCCATAGACCCGGGCGAGATCCGCGACGTGGAATTCGTGGCCGACAAGCCGGGGCTGACGTGGTTCTACTGCATTTGGTTCTGTAGCGAGCTGCACATGGAGATGCGGGGTTACCTGCACGTCATTCCCGAGTCGCAGTGGACGAAGGACCTCGAAAGTAAGGTGGCCGAAGGCTAGCAAGGGTCGAGTGGATAGGATGGGGTATGCTCCCTCCCCAAGGACATACCCCATCCTCAAATAAAGGAGGCAAGATAGGTCGGTGGGTAAGAAGAGACTGGTGTTTTTGGTTTCGGCAGCGCTGTTCTTGATCGCCCTGAGATTACCCTTCTGGGTAGCTTTGATGAAAGCACCTTCTTATCCCCAAGGCTTGCAAGTGCGTCTTTATCCGTACGGTCTTGTGGGTGACATAAAGGAGATCAATACCGTCGGTTGGATGTTGGGATTGACCATACCGGAAGTGCCCAAAGTGGCCTACCTGGCTTTCCAGGTGGCATTGGTCATGTTGGCGCTTATATGCCTTCTGGCGGTGTTTGCCCGGCCGTTCGAGAAGGTAGCGGTGGCGGCATCATGGCTGGTGTTGATCGGGTTGACCGGTTACGCCCAGTATTCCCTGTATGTTTTCGGTCACAATCTGCCCCCTGACCGGCCCCTTCAATGGTTCGAGCCTTTCACACCGCCGCTTGTGGGCGTGATCGTCAAGCAGAGCATTAGGACCTATCATCTCTTTCATGCAGGTGGTCTGGCCTTCTTTGTCGCCACCCTTCTCCCAACCTGGGTGGTGTGGAAGGAATGGAGGGAGCGGCGAACCAGGGCCAGAAAAGAGGTGGCCGGGCAAAACGGCCAGGGTGGTGCGGTCGGTGAGGTGGCTTCCGAAGAGTAGACCATGCTCATGCAGCTAGAGCGGGTCAATCCTCTGGTCAAGCTGGTGGTAGGGGCGTTCATGGTGATCGTGTTGCTCGTACTCGGTATGCGCTTCGGATCCATCGTAACTTCGGGACGGGGGAAGGGCACCCTGAGCGTCAGTGACGCCGAGGAGTGCCTGCGCAAGGGCGGCAACATTTATTTCAACATCACCTTCGGCCACGAGGAATACCTGAAACGGATCGGCGAGTGGGAGGCGGCCGAGGCCAGGGCGAGAACCTCGCAGGCGTTCGTCATCAATGCCAACACGCACGTGGGCACAATCGAGGAGCTTTCGCTGGACGGCAGGATCTTCCTGGTGAGCGATGGTATCAGGTATCCCGCTGCAGGGAAGGTTTTGCGCTCCACCACTCACCACAACACCTATCTGGTCTTTTTTCCGCGCCTAGACATGAAGGGGAAGCCCCTTTTCGAGAAGGAGAGTGGGTCCTTCGACATCGTGATCAGGGACATCGAGTTCCCGGAGCGAAGGTTCACCTTTCGGCACCCTTTGCCCGGCACCACAGAGGCGTCGGACCGGAGCATAGGCCGGCTGCTGATGTTGGCCGGCAGCGTGATGGCCGCCCTCATCGTAGCCTGCACGCCGTGCCTGGTGGGTTCGCTGACGGTGGGATCGCTGGCCACCGGTACGGCAGGGAGCCTGGCAGGCGGAAAGAGCTCGGTGGCAGCGGCGCGCAGGAGGATCGTACGGGGGGCGCTGGGGACCATCGGAACGCTGGTGGTGAGCTACCTGCTGGTGGTGTTGGTGATCGGGGCGTTCAAGTGGCAAGTGGAGAGCCTCCGGCCTGCGGAGCTGGTGGGTGGACTGGTCCTCCTGGTGATCGGGCTGAGCTTCTTGCGCCACTGGGGACCGACGGCGCGGCTGGAGGGAGTTATCTTCCGGTCACTGGCCCGGGTTCTTCCCTTTTTCGCCCGCTACGTGAGGCAGGCAGACGAGGTGCTCGGGTCTGGGGGTTCGATGGCGATGGGAGCGTCGCTGGCCATGGTCTGCTCGGTGGCGGGGGCACCCACCCTCAGCATCGCGGTCATCCTACCGGTAATGGTGTATGCAGGTTTGACAGATATCTATTGGGCGTTGGTAGTGCTACTCGTGTACCTGATTGTGGTGGCGGTGCCGTTCTTCCTGATCGCGGCGGGGCTGGGGGAATGGTTGTTGGGTGTTTCCCTCCGGTGGCGGCAGCGGCTTCTGGTCGCCAACGGCTTCCTATTGATCGGCCTCGGGCTCTTCCTTTTTCTCAACCCGAAGGTATTGGTCGGTGCTCTTTCTATGCCCGCACGTGCGGTGGTCAAACCTTTGATGTTAATATTCAGGTTGAGCGGGGGGTGGAGTGTGGGATGATCGGGTTTAGGTAGCGGCTAGGATCGGTTACCAAAAATACGCTTAGACTTAAGAGGGGTGAAGTATTAGAAGTGAGCGACAGGAAAAGAAGGCTTTTCCGCAAGCTGATAGTAGCTATATCCATTGGATTTACGATGCTGGTGCTAACTGGGTGTACGGAGAGGCCGGTACCGCGTGCAGGGGGCGGCGGAGAAGAGGTGGCGGAGGGGAGTGGCACCTCGTCGCCCGAGGTTTCAGAGTCTACCGAAGCCGCCCCTGCCAAGGAGGAGAAGCCGGAGTCTATGGCCGGCGAAGCGGATACCGGTAGCGGGTCTGGTGGGTCCGGCGGTGGAGCAGGAGAGGCGGTGACCGTCAGCGGAAACGAGGTTAGGATCGAGCTCAAGGACTTCGAGTTCGTTCCCAAGGACGTCGTGGTGAAGGCCGGCGATATCACCTTTATCTGGGACAATACCTCCACTCACGCCCACAACTACCGCATTTTAAGGGCCGACAACCCCAAGGACATCATCTACCCCGGCCCGAAGGTTGGCGCGAAGAAGAAACAAACCAAGACCCTGAAACTAGAGCCGGGTGATTATATAGTCATATGCAACCTGAGCGACCATGAGAAGCGAGGCATGAAGGGTACGCTGAAGGTTGTTCCGTAGAGCGTAGATCCAGAAGGGGGGGAAACGCGTGGACATACCGCTTATCGGATCGCGGGGTGCGCTTTGGCTTGTTTCGGAGTTACACCTATTCTTGGCGGCTTTTATCCTCGGGGCGCCGATATTCATCGTGGTTTGCGAGTACCTGGGGCACCGTTCCGGGGACTACCGCTACGAGCGGCTGGCCAAGGAGATGATGCGTGTCACCGCGATTGCTTACAGCTTCACGGCGATCACGGGTGGCATCTTCGCCTTCATCCTGTGGACATCCTACCAGTCGTTTTCGCAGTTTCTCTTCGAGAAGTTCGGGCCGGCCTGGATGATCTACATCGGGCTGATCGTTCTGGAAGTCATCCTGATGTACGTCTACTACTATAGCTGGGAGCCGTGGAAGGACCGAAAGATGCTCCACATCGGGGTTGGGGTGGCCTTGAACGTCGTGGGAACGGTGGTGATGTTTATCATCAATGGCATCGGCGCCTACATGCTCACCCCGACCGAGGAGGCCCTTAACTGGTGGCAGATGCTCAACAATGACAGCTGGTCCGGATTGAACCTGCACCGCTTCATCGCCAACATCACCTTCGGTGGCTTCATCGCCGGTCTCTTCGGCGCCTTCATGTTCCTCTTCTCGAGAAGCGAAAAGGAGAAGGCCTTCTACGACTGGATGGCATACATTGGCACGCTGATCGGTGTTGGCAGCCTGATGACCCTGCCGCTGGCCGGCTACATCTACGCCAAGGAACTCTTCCTCTACAGCGCCACTATCTCTACCTTCCAGATGGCCGACAGGCTGGCGCCGTTCTTCGTCATGCAGGGTTTCCTGATTACCTTCATCTTCACCGGAGTTATCTTCTACATATGGACCAGCATTAGGCGGATCGAGGGGGCGGAGCGGTTCCACCGGTACCGGACGCCTATCTTCACCGCCGTGGTCCTCTTCGGCACTCTCTGGATTACCCCGGCAAATATGCTACCGGATATGGTCACGGATCCGGAGGCCCTGGGGATACCCGTTGGCGCCGTGATTATCCCGGAGAGAATGGCCGCGCTGTCCCTGATGATGCCCAAGGCCCTGGCTGTGACCGGTATTCTCATCGTTACCTTCCTCACCTACATGATCTACCTTCGGGCGCTCAAGACCGGGCGCATCACGTGGGGGAGCATTGCCCCCCAGGCTCAGTACAGCCTGATCGCGGTCGGGGCCCTCATCATCTATCTTATGGGTCTCATGGGCGCGATCCGCGAGCTCAGCCGTGACGACTGGCATGTGGCCATGCAGATCCGGGACATGAGCCCTTACTGGTGGGTGCCGCCGCTGGCACACACCGCCACGATGACGGCGATCGCGACCATACTTTTCTTCGCCGTCATGGCGTTCATCTTCTGGGTGGGCTTCCTACTTGGGAGGAAGGAGGAGGTTGAGCAATGAAGCCGGAATTGAAGCCGACGGCGATGCTGAAGCACCCGATCGCCGTCGCCGTCTATCTTCTCCTCTTCCTCTGGGTGGTGGCGCCTCTCGTTCCAGAGGAGACCGGGCTCCAGTTGGGCCTTGGGTACCGCCTCTTCTATACCTTCTTCGTCCTTTTCGGGGTGGCGGTTATTATGCTGAACCGAATGAGTCCAGTGCGCCATCTGGCTAGCCAAGGGGCGACCCTCGGCGCCATCGCCTTGGTGTTCGTTCTCACCCTGGCTCTGCCGACGTTGATCGCCCAGGTTTACCCCTATCCCAAGGGCAGCGTGCCCCAGCCCGGCGAGGGAGAGGTGGAAGAGCTGAGTCCGGCGGAGCTGGGCAAGAAGCTCTTCTTCGGCGAGGGCGACCTCCAGCCGTCTTGCAGCCTCTGCCACCGCTGGGAGGGCAAGGGCGGCACCCGCGGGCCCGAACTGACCAACGTCAAGGACGTGGCCGGGAGCCGCAAGCCGGGCGTGTCCGCCGAGGAATATCTCCGAAACCACATTCTGAAGGGATCGGCCTACCACACGGTCGAGGGCTTCCCGCCACTTATGCCTCCATATGAGGGGAATATCACAGAGGAGCAGCTCGACGCCATCATGGCCCTGCTGCTCGGCGAGGGGGGCGAGTAGATGTCCACGCAACAGGATGTACTCTGGAAGGACGTCTGGCTCGGCTTTGCGATCACCGTGGTCGGCACGACGGTGCTTAGTGCCATCGTGTTCGCCGTCCTAGAGCCCAACATGTGGTGGTTCGTGATCGCCAGCGGCATCGCGATCGGGTTTGCCGGCTTCAGGCTGGGCTGGAAGACCGGCGATTGGGAGGGGATCTCGGCCTCTCTCATCACGCTCTTCACCTTTCTCCTGTCCACCCTCATCCTGATACTCGGCTGGATGTGGGAGTTCGTTCCGGACCCTCTGCCGGGGTTGCCGCGGGGCGATTCGACCTTCTATTTCGTCTGGCCCCTTGTCCTGCTGATTTGTTGTGTGGTTGGAATGATCCTGGGAATGAGGGCGAGCGCAGGCAAGGCGGTCAAGGCGGATCAGGCTGCGGCTGCCGAGGGGGCGGGCCAGGCTGTAACCGGTCCCGAATCGTAAGGTCGGTCCGGGGGGCCTGTCTCTCCTCTTACCCGGGGGGCAAGGGGGGTGGAGGCAGGCCCCTACACCTTTTCAGAGGAAGGGGGCTTTGGGATGCTGGGCGAGAATCAAGGGCAGAAGGCCGGTCTGGGTTTACCTGAGGTGGCGAGGGAGGTTCCGCTTCCGGCTTACAAGGAGATCTACGTGCCAGTGGACAACTCCCGGCACGCGAATTACGCGATGGAGATCGCCGTGGACCTGGCGCGGCGGTTCGGTTCCTGCGTCACGGGCGCCCACGTATACGCGGCGCGCCTGCACGATGAGCGCTTCCGGCAGATGGAGGCGGGTCTGCCGGAGAAGTACCGGGAGCCGAAGGAGCTGGAGCGGCAACGCAAAATTCACGATTCCCTGATCACCAAGGGGCTACAGATCATATCGGACTCCTACCTCGACGTTTTGGGGGAGAGGTGCCGGGAGGCAGGGGTTCCCTTCGTTGGCAGGCGACTCGAGGGCAAGAACTACGCCCAGCTGGTCAAGGACATCCGGGAGGGCGGCTACGACCTGGTCGTCATGGGCGCGAAGGGCCTGGGCGAGGTGGAGGGCGTCCAGATCGGCAGCGTCTGCGAGCGGGTGGTGCGGCGGGTGGAGAGCGACATCCTGGTGGTGAAGGGCGAAGTGCCGATCGAGGACACGGTGGTTGTGGCGGTTGACGGCAGCCCCCGGTCGTTCTACGGCGTGACCGCCGCGCTCAGGATCGCATCGGCGTTGGGGGCACGGGTGGTCGCGGTGGCGGCATACGACCCGTACTTTCACGTCGTCGCCTTCCGCAGTCTGGAAGGCGTCCTCTCTGCGGAGGCGGGGAAGATCTTCCGGTTTAAGGAGCAGGAGCGGCTACACAACGAGATCATTGACAAAGGCCTCGCCAAGATTTACTCCGACCACCTGGATACGGCCCGCGATGTGGCCCGGCGCGCCGGGGTAGATATCGAGACCGTCCTGCTGGAAGGCAAGCCGTTTGCCGCCATTCTCAGGTACCTTCGGGAAAGCAGAGCATCCCTTTTGGTGGTGGGGCGCCTGGGCATTCACGCCGACGAGGGCCTCGATATCGGGGCCACTGCGGAGAACCTGCTCCGGCTTGCGCCGTGCCACGTCCTGCTCGCGGCCGGGCAGTTTCATCCGTCTCTTCCGCAGGAGAAGATCGAGTGCTTAGACGAGGCGCCGCTCGCTTGGTCCGAGGATGCGTTGGAGACCCTCAACCGCATACCGGCTTTCGCACGGGGGTTTGCCCGAAAGGCGGTCGAGGAGTATGCCCGCAAGAACGGATACCCGATGGTCACTAGGGAAGTGCTCCAGGAAGCGCGCCGAAAGATGGGGATGCCATGAGAACTTTTGGCCCCGCCCTGATCTCCTGGAACGTTACGGCCAGATGTGGGTTGCGTTGCCCGCACTGTTACCTCGACGCGTCCCAGGAGGGCCGGCCGGGGGAGCTGACGACGCAGGAGGGGCTTGCCCTCATTGGCGAAATCGCAGCGCTGAACCCGCAGGCCATGCTCGTCCTGAGCGGGGGAGAGCCTCTCCTGCGTCCCGACATCCTGGATCTCGCCCGTTGCGCTACCGATAGGGGGCTTATGGTCGTGGTGGGGACCAGCGGCGTGCTGCTTGATCGGGATACGGTGCGCCGGTTGCGGGAGTGTGGGGTGGCCGGCGTCGGCGTCAGCCTGGACTTTGCCCGCCCGGACGAACACGACCGGTTCAGGGGCATGCCCGGCGCGTGGCGGCGGACGGTGGAGGGACTGGTGGCCTGCCGGAAGGAAGGGTTGCCCTTCCAGATCCAGACCACGGTCACCGCTCGCAACTACCGTGAACTCAAAGACCTTATGGACCTGGCCAGCGGGCTGGGGGCCCGGGTGTTCAACCTCTTCTTTCTGGTATGCACCGGGCGCGGCCAGCAGATGACCGACATCACGCCCGCACAGTATGAAGAGACGCTGCGCTGGCTGGCTTCCACCGGCGGCTCGTACCGCGGGATGATGGTGAGGGCACGCTGCGCGCCACACTTCCGGCGCCTGGCGTGGGAGCTGGATCCGGCCTCCCCCGTAATCGAGGAGAACGGAAGCCGCTGTATGGCGGGTACCAGCTACTGTCGCATCACCCCGGAGGGTGACGTAACACCCTGCCCGTACATGGAGCTGAAGGTCGGTAACGTGCGGGACGGCGGTTTCACTCGCATTTGGCGCGAGGCGGCGGTGCTCTTGAGCTTACGGGAGTCGGTCCTGGAGGGCCGGTGCGGGCGGTGTGAGTTCCGCGAGCTGTGCGGTGGCTGTCGGGCACGTTCTTATGCCACCACGGGCAATTTACTGGGCGAGGACCCTTGGTGCTCCTACCAGCCGGGCCAGGCCGGGCGGGTGCCGGCGGCGGTCGCGGCCGGCGGCGAGGCGCCCCTGACGTGGGTGGCGGAGGCCGAGGAGCGGCTGCAGAGGGTGCCGCCCTTTGTGCGGTCGGTCGTGCGCAGGAAGGTGGAGGCCCACGTCCGCGCCCTGGGCGGCTCGGTGGTTCGTCCCGAGCATCTGGAGGAGGTCAGGCGGACGGGTATGGCGGCAGGATTTGGGACCCGGTTCGGCAGATCCAGCGGAGGGTGAAGCGTACCTGCCGGCGGGGGCGCAGAAAACTCATTTTTCCCCCATTATCTTATTGAGGTCGCTGATAGCAGCCCGCTCCCAGCCTACACCCATATAGCGCAGGCGAACCAGACCGTTAGGGTCGATAAGGTAGGTCTTGACGGCGTGGCCAATACTTCCGTCAGAGGCCTTCTGAACCAAGATGCCATAAGCGTCCCAGACCTTCTCCAGTTCGAACCGGGACCCGACGAGGTACCGCCAGGAGCCGCCGAAGGCCTCCGTCCAGCGCCGGGCCTTCTCTGTGGTGTCGCCCTCCGGGTCGACGCTGATGATTACAAAGGAAATCCTCCGATCCACGTCCTTCTCGAAGGCCTTTTCGACCTCCTTAAAGGAACGGGCCAGGCGGGGGCAGATGTCGGGGCAGGCGGTGTAGGCAAAGGTCAGAAGCACGTATCGCCCCTTGTAGTCTGAGAGTTTTGTCCTGCGCCCTTTGTGGTCGGTCAGGTCGAAGGGGGGTGCCGGTACCGGCGGCACCAGCTCCTCACCGGCGAAGACACCCGACTTCGCTCCAGGGGAGGGTACCCTGGAGGAAGGCGACTCGGTCGCCCCGCCCTTCCCGCCCTGCTGACCCTGACCGCTACAGGCCGCAAGAAGCAGGACAAAGCTACCGAGCAGCACCGCGATCAGGAACCTGGGGAACCGCAATTCTCCCCCCTGGGCTTCATGATAACTCTTTTTTTAATGGCCTTGGGACTTCATCCTTTCTCCATGTGACTGTTCCATCTCCCCACCGCCGACTTCCTTTACTGGTACCTCCACACCGATCTCCCCGCCTCGCTGAAGAACGAGGATGAGTTCCCACGCGTCACCTGCCTTGAAGTGTCTATCCTGGGGTACTTCTACCATGACGTGATACCCGCCCTCTTTAAGCTCTATGGTGGCGCCTGCAGGCAGTTCGATTCGGTCAACTGGCTGCATCTTCGCCATGTCACCTTCCATCGTGGATCGATGCAGGGAGGCTTTACCCAGGCTTGGTGCACGGACGCCGATGACGGCGTCCGGCTCCTGGCCGTGGTTGACAATTTTCATGTACGCTCCAAGCATGGTTCCCGTGAATTTGCTCCACGGCTCGAGCACTTCGATACCCCCCTGCTGGCGATTCGGGCCATCGGCTGGTTCTCCGGAAGTGGCTTCGTCCCTAGGAGTGGGTGCGGTGACATCCGATGAAGGAGGGCGCGGGCCACCGGATTCTTTCTGACAACCGGCTGCCAATACCAGTGCGGTCACCACCGCTACTGCCATCACCACGGGAATACGCCTCGCATACCTCTGCATGATTATTACCCCCCACGTTTTACTGTCCTCACCATCGCTTTGACGCCGTTATTATAAGCTCGTGTTCGGGTCCGATTACAGATCCGTTTTTCCTAATTTTGCTCTAAATCATGGTACTTATGGCTTATCCTTTGCGGGTGCGGCTTCCCTGGCTGTGCTGCGGAGTAGCCGGTTGCCGCTGATGTCAGCTGGCTGTTTGATGTTCCTGGCGTCCGGGGCGAACCGTTCTTTAGTCCACTCGTGGATGCTAAAATAAGGATCAGGGAGGATCCGGTTTGAGCGTCGGTGGCGGGGATACGGCGAAAAGTGTTCGCCGCCTCTCGGTTCTGTGGGGCGTTCTCATCTTGTTACTGGAAGGGGTGCTGGTATATACAGGGAAGGACCACCTTGCCTATAGTACTCCTTCTATGGTTGTGCCACCCCTATTGATCCTCGGTTCCTCGGTGTTTCTGACCGGGCTCTTCTGGATGCGGGTGTGGCTTGCCACGCCCACTTTGGGGCGGGGCTGGCGGCGCTTCTTCTCGCCCGCGTACGGGGCGATCAGAGATAGTTTGCGGGAGCGGCGCTATGCTGGTGTGGCGCTAGCCTCCACATGCCTATATGCCTTGCTTTTCATGCTGGCCGAGGGGGCGATCAAGCGGGAGCCCGCGGGCGTCCGGGCGGAGGTCCTGTGGGAAGGTTTGCCTGGTTTCACGCCGCAGGTGGCTCTGTTTCCCTGGCCGGACCTGGGGGTGAGGCTCAACGCCTACCAAATGGGTGCCCTGCTGTTCCTGAGTTCGCTCTTCGGCGTGAACATAGCCCTTCTGGTTCGCCTCTATGCCATGCAGGGCAAGTTCCTTTTCAGGAGTAAGGGACTAGCACCGGGCCTAGGCGGGGCGGCGACCGGACTGCTCATCACCTGCCCCTCCTGTGCCACGACGCCGATGGCCGCGCTCGTCTCGGCCTTCCTCCTGCCGGCAGGCACCTTGCTCCAAAGGGCTGTGGGAACGATGCTGGTCTACCTGGTGAGCGTGTTGCTCGTTTCATTGGGGGTGAGCCTGTCCAGCCAGGCTGTAGAGCAGGGCCGGTACTGCCGGCTGCCTTTCGGCGACAAACCGAGCTAACCGTTTCCATCTGAGGGCAAGGACGAGTGAGGTTGCGCTGGTCGAAGGCGATTCCAATCTTGCTGAGCCTGGCCGTGTTGGGTTACCTGATCACGCTTCTTGCCCTACACCGGCTTCGCCTTCCCCCCGAGAGCGAGGTGCCGCGCCAGGGGATGCAGATTGCACCCTTTATGCTCCCGACCTTAGACGGTGGGGAGGTAACCCGGGACGGTCTACTGGGAAAGCCCACCTACCTGAACTTTTGGGCAACCTGGTGTCTGCCTTGTCGGCTCGAGATGCCGAAGATAGAAGAGCTCTACCGCGAACAGGGGAGTTGGGCGAACTTCATCATGATCAACGTCAGGGAGCCGCCGGACGTGGTCCGCCGGTTCATAGCGGAAAACGGGTTTACCCTGCCAGTGGCTCTGGACGACGGCACCCTTTACGAAAAGTGGGGGTTGCGCGGCTTGCCGACCAGTATCTTTCTGGATCGTTACGGCAGAGTGTGCAAGGTGGTAGAGGGGTTTATGGGCAAGGACTACATCCGCTGGGCACTGGAAAATGCAGCCAGCGGCTGTTGAGTCGTGCCGGGCGGTACAGGCGGGCCGTCAGGAGCGGTCAGGCGGAGGCCGGCTGCGGGAGAATCTCCCCCCGTTGGGGTAGTATCCTTAGAGGACATGGACGCAGGCGAGGGGAGAGGGGCTTCTCCCGGCGGGCTCCGGGTTTTGCCCCTTATTCTCATAACCGCTCTGG
>Ga0197143_1001573_pt1 | contig 19028 bp, 12 predicted proteins | sample GBS70_MetaG_FD_148603 | JGI IMG/M metagenome (GOLD analysis project Ga0197143, IMG submission 148603) | Sediment microbial communities from Great Boiling Springs, Gerlach, Nevada, United States - GBS 70_MetaG | ecosystem: Environmental > Aquatic > Thermal springs > Hot (42-90C) > Sediment...
GCGCGGGCTGGTGGCCCGCCCGGGCCGACCTGTCCCCCTGGGCCGGACGGACGGTCCACCTGGCCCTGATTTTGGACCCCGGCCCCGCCGGGGACACCGACGGCGACTGGGCCGGATGGGGGGATATGCAGTTAGTGGAGGCGGCGCGGGCTGGGGGAGTGCTGGCCGGCGCCGAACTGCGCGCGGTGGCTGCCTGGCGCGCGGGGGGGATTTCGGCCCAGCAGTTGGTAGAGGCAGGGGAGGAGGCGCGCAAGGCCAAACGATACGAGGAGGCGCTGGAGTGGTATGGGCGGGCCGCGCGGTTGGAACCGTATCGAGGAGACCCCTGGTACCACGCCGGGCTGGCCTGGGAGGGGATGGAGCGATGGGAGGAGGCGCTGGCTGCGTACGAACGGGCTGTTGCCGTGGGCTCTTTTGCCGGAGTGCACCGCAGCAGCCCGTATTACCGGATGGGGGTGATCTATCAGTGGCGGTTGGAGCCACGGCAGACGGACGCGGCACTGGCTGCGTATGAAGCAGCCATAGAAGCGGATGATTTCAGTGCCAATTGGGAAGCGGCGGATTGCCATTATAAGCGGGGGGAGATTCTGTTTTGGAAAGGGGCCGATCCGGATGAATATATTCGTGAATTCCAGAAAGCAATAGAGTTGAATCCCCGGCACGACTGGGCACACATTCGGCTGGGGTTAGCGTACTATGCGCGGGATCGGGACGCAGTCAAGGCCGAGACGGAAATTCGGCAGGCCATAGCGCTCTCTCCTCGTAATAAGTGGGCCTATTACCACCTGGGTGAAGTCTATCGGCAGGAAGGTCGTACGAATGAAGCAAGGGCAATGTACGAGAAGGCGTTGGAGATTGATCCGAATTTTGAAGCGGCGAGAAGACAACTGGTAGATTTGCCTGACCAATAGTGCGGAACCTCAAGTTTAGAGAATGTGGCGTGGCTTGCTTACAGCAAATCTAATTTATGCAATGGGAAACGCAGCCAACAGTGCTGCTTTATTCCTGCTGGTGCCTTATCTGGTCAACGTCCTTACTCCAGAAGAATATGGGGTATGGGCACTTCTGGAAATCGCGATTCAATTCTTGAACATGCTGACTCTGGCCGGTTTGGAAGTGGGCCTGATGCGGGAATACTGGTTTCTCGCCGATGGAGAGGAGCGCACACGGCTGGCAGGAAGTGTTCTATTTACAGTGACTCTATGGGGAGGCGTTCTGTTTGCTATCGGTACAGCCTTGGTGCTGATAAGCGGTACCCCCTCGTTTCCTGGCGCTCCTCGGGCGTTTATCTGGGCGCTTGGAATATCCTGGGTTGAAGCCGTGTTCTACATTTTCCTGACCCTGTTCCGTATTCGGGAGCACGCCATTCTTTATGTTATGCTCTCAGTAGGCCGCATGGTTCTCTTTATGGGAGTGGCGATCGGGTTCGTGCAATTGGGGTATGGGCTATCCGGAGCATTGTTCGGCCGGCTGAGTGGAACGTTGTTAATGCTGATCCCGGCTATAATTCTTGGTTTTCGTTATATCTCGCCGCATATAGACCGAAAACATTTGATCCCTGTTATCCGCTATGGGCTACCCCTTTTCCCGACGAATCTGGCCTCATATGTTCTCTTTGGTTCCGATCGCTATGTGTTACAGCATTTCGCGACGCTGGAAGATGTCGCCGTTTACACCTTTGCCTACAAACTTGCGGCAGTGTTGGATGTCCTGATCACCCGCCCCTTCGCTATAGATTGGGCACCCAGAAGATTTAAGATTGCAACCCAAAGAGATGCTCCCTCTCAGTATGCCCGAATTCTGCTTTTCTATTTATGGGCAGCGGTTGCCTTCAGTTTGCTGATCATCGCTCTGACCCCTCTCTTTTACCGCTGGCTGGCCCCTCAAGAGTATTGGCCTGGGATGAAAGTGGTGCCGGTGATTTTGCTTGCCTATTTAATCTATGGCTTGAGTTACCCCTTGAATATCGGCATTATGCTGAAAGATCGTACCCACTATTTACCGATGATCGGCTGGATCGCTGCTGCGGTTTGCCTGGGGTTGAACTTTTGGTGGATCCCAGCCTTCGGTATGTGGGGAGCCGCATGGGCAACGGTGGTTGCTTATATCATCTGGACCGGAGGGATCGCCTGGGTATCTCTGCGGCTATATCCTGTAAAGTATTCTTTGTGGCAGGTGGGAACTACCCTTGCGGCAGGAATGGTTGGTTATGCAGGGCTATGGCTTTCTGATAAAATGATGCTCCATATTGATGACCTCCTGCTCATTACCTTGAGGTTGTTTTGGGTTATAGCAGTGATAACAGTAGAAGGGCTATTATTGTGGCATTATTCCAGGAAGAAAGCCGCAGATAATTTGGTGGTAAAAGTTTCATAACCGAATCTTGTGAAAGAGGCCTTAGTATATGACGCAAAAATAAAGGGGGTTCCTGTACTATTGTGAAATGCGATTCCTATGGTATAGATTGGCAAGAGACCCTCTCAATTCTTGTCGATGAGTTCTTGTTGGAAGAAATTCTTGACGCTCGCCCTTATATGGAGGGGTGACTATTGGATATTGGCTGTGGTAAACGTCCTTAGGGCACTTTATGGTGGCTCAAAAGCCATTGGAGGAACCAGCAGACCGAAGATGATCTCTGCCAAATCCCTTTTTCACAAAGTTGAGTTTGCCTGGCATACAGTGGCCTTCATTTTACTGATGGGGGCATTTATCCCCTTGTGGCGGCAGAGTACTTGGGGCGGTATAGATCCCGGCCTGGGAGATCCGGTACAACGTGCTTTCCTGGGTGTTGCCTATCTGGGTATGGCCCTGCTGATACTCCACCCCAGGAGGGCACTCGCTACTGCACGCAGAAGCGCATTGCTCTGGCTCTTAGTAGGGTGGGCCATAATCTCAGTGCTCTGGTCTGCATTGCCAGATGTTACTTTGCGGCGAGCGGTGAGTGCACTTTTGGCTTCCCTATACGGCCTTTTATTGGTGGTGCGGTATCCCGTTCGCTCGGTTTTACAGATGTTAGGGATTGCATTGGCTATTGTCATCATTGCCAGCCTGGGTGCGGTGTTGCTGTTTCCTGAATGGGGGGTGATGGGACCGCCTCATCCTGGGGCCTGGCAGGGTGTTTTGTATCATAAAAACGCTCTTGGGCGCACTAGTATATTGGCATTGCTCGTCTTTTGGATACTGGCTCAGGACGGGAAAGGGTTTAAGAAAGTCGCGTGGCTTGTTCTGGAACTGGCCGCGCTGGTTGCCCTGGTTGGCTCTCGTTCTATGACCGCTATTCTGATTGGACTGATACTGGCAGTCTCCTGGCTGTTCCTGCGAGGAATGGCTCTATTACCCCGCCTGTTAAAGCCAGCCCTCCTTTCACTGGGTCTTACGGCGGCTTTTCCCGCCCTTTTCATCTTGCCAGACTATCTGGAAGACGTTCTTGGCCTGTTAGGGAAAGACTTGACTCTAACCGGGCGTGTTCCTCTCTGGAATTCGTTAATCCCTCTGGCGCTGGAGAGACCTCTTTTAGGGTATGGCTACGGGGCTTTCTGGAGTGCGACAGGGCCTTCGGCACCGGTAATGGCACTCTTTCGTTGGGCTCTCCAGGCCCATAATGGTTATCTGGATATGTGGTTGGAGATCGGTCTGCTCGGGGTTCTGATAGCCTTTGCCCTGCTCCTGATCACTTTGGTCCGCACAGGCCAAAGGGCTTTCCAGACCAGGAATGCGGGTGTTTGGAGATTTGCTTTTCTTTTCACAGTATTTCTGCTATTTTATAATGTCTCAGAAGCCCTGTTGATGGAAGTGAATCTTGGTAGAGGATTCTATTGGGTTATATTCAGTTATATGTATTTTCTCTCTGCCTCCGACCGTATTTCGTCAGCGGGAGGAGAGCGACTCACGACCGGAGACAGATTATGAAGCTCAGGATACTGGTTTTTGTCAATCAGCCTCTGCCCATATCGGAGACTTTTGTATATAACCAGACCATACGCTTGGGCCGATACGAAGCCTATTTTCTGGGATCCAAGTCTCCCAGAGGCCCCACGATTCCCCTGCCGGAGGAACGCGTGTATCTCATCAATCCAGGCGGAATAGCAGGGTGGCTCCGGGAGTTCGGCTTCAAAGTCTTTGGACACCCGCCGGTTAATGTCCTGGATTGGATACGGCAAATTCAGCCTGTTCTGATTCATGCCCATTTTGGCCCGTATGGAGCGATTGCTCTCCCTTTGGCCGAACGCTTGGGCTTGCCTTTTATCGTGAGTTTCCACGGCACGGATGCCACGATGAAAGACTGGTATGTGCTGCGTTCATCTTACATGGCACATCGGCTCTATCTGCTGCGCCGACGGAGACTGGCACAAGTGGCAAGCCGGGTGATTGTCCAATCTGAGTTCCTGCGCAAGATTGTGATTGAGCGGCATGGCTTCCCGGAAGAAAAGGTGGTCATGATCCGGCATGGAATTGACCTGGATTTGTTTCAGCCGAACGCTGCCCGACCGGAATGGGGCCATATCCTATATGTGGGACGTTTGATTGAGTTAAAAGGGCTGCATTATCTGCTGGTGGCCCTGGGTAAGGTGAAGGAGCGGTTCCCGACAATTCGGCTTACAGTGATTGGCGATGGACCGATGCGGGGTCGCTATGAGGCATTGGCCAGACAAATTCTGGGGGAACGCTGCACGTTTTTGGGGGCGCAGCCTCAGGGAGTGGTGCGGGAGTATCTGGCAAGGGCTTACATTTTCTGTATGCCCAGTGTGACGATGCCTTCTGGTGAGGCAGAAACCCTGGGGATGGTATTTCTGGAGGCCATGGCGATGCAGGTGCCGCCGGTGAGTTTTCGTAGCGGCGGCATACCCGAAGTTATCCTGCACGGTAAGACTGGTTTTCTGGCAGAGGAACGAGATGTAGACGGCTTGGCCCATTATCTGACCTTATTGCTGGAAAGTCCGGATTTGCGAAATCAAATGGGTGGGGCTGGCCGCAGATGGGTAGAGCAGGAATTCAATCTTGAGACGCAGAACGCAAAATTAGAGTTGTTATATGATGAAGTTACACACAACAGAGACTAACAACAGCAAAAATATGGCTCAAAACCAACCCCTTATTCTTAATATTGTTACACAGATGGAGGCTGGGGGCGCACAGAAGGCAGCCTTACAAATCTGTGAAAAACTGATGGAAAAGGGATTCCGCTCGGAAGTGTGGTTCCTATATAAAAAGCGGCCCACATATGAATCCTTACCTCATGTGCGGTGGATTTGTAGTAATCGTCCTGATAAACCGGGTGACATCTTTCGCCTTCTTTACACCCTTCGCAAATGGATCATTGAAGCTGCCCCTATTGCCATTATAACCTACACACACTATGCTAACGTGATCGGTCAACTTGTAGCCTGGAGTGTTGGTATCCCTTACCGATTGGCAACGCAGCGGAATCCTAGCTGGAGCTATCCCCTTGGCGCACGATGGTGTGACAGACTGTGCGGGACTTTAGGAATTTATACGGCTAATATTTATGTATCAGAAAGTGTGAAGAAGTCCTTTGCCTCTTATCCTCTGCCCTACCGACGCCGAAGTCAGGTTGTGGTGAATGGTCTGGCAAAACCTTGTCCCAGTGTGACCAAAGCAGAAGCACGTCAGAAACTGGGATTTCCCCAAGAGGCAGTGATTATAGTAAATGTAGGTAGGTTATCTTATCAAAAGAATCAGGAAATGCTTGTCAAAGCAATTGCAAGGATACCTGACAATAAAGTAATCCTGGCAATTGCAGGCGACGGTGAATTACGTGCGCAAATACATACACTCATAGCGAGGAATGACTTAACGCACCGCGTGGTTTTGTTAGGCGAACTGTTGCCTTCCCAAATTCCAGATTTCTTGGTTGCTGGGGACATTTTTGCATTTCCCTCGCGCTACGAGGCATTTGGATTCGCCCTTGTGGAAGCAATGATGCTGGGATTGCCTGTCCTTGTCAGTGATATAGATGCACACAGGGAAGTGGTGGGAGATGCGGGCATATTTTTACCTGTTGATAATATAGAGGCATGGACACAGGCTATCATTAGCCTGGTTGAAGATCCTCTATTGAGAACGGAAATGGCAGCACGTGCACAGGAGCGCGCAAAGGCATATGATCTGGACCGAATGATAGATGGCTACTTGAGAGCGTTGTTTGGAGAGGGTCCTGATGCGCGTTACTCTGCTCGGCGTCGTAGTTGACCCATTGATGATTGCGGAGTTGAACGAGTGTATCGCCAAAGCGGTTGATCAGGGAGAGCGATGGATCATTGCTAATCATAATCTGCACAGCGTGTACCTTTACCACCGTGACCCGAAAATGCGGGCATTTTTCGCTAAGGCGCAAGTTGTTCATATAGATGGGATGTCGTTGGTCTACTGGGCTCGAGTATTGGGGTACCCGGTGACGAAACAGCACAGAGTTACTTATGTGGATTGGGTCCACCCGCTCATGGCTATGGCAGCAGCCGAGGGGTGGAGAGTTTTCTACCTGGGGGGGAAGCCAGGGGTGGCGGCCCGGGCGGCGGAGAAGTTGCGGCAGCAATATCCGGGGCTCGTGCTTGAGACCCGGCACGGTTATTTCACGCCGGAAGAAAACGACGCTGTGCTGGAAGAGATCGCCCGCTTTCAGCCCCATGTGCTGATGGTAGGGATGGGCATGCCGCGCCAGGAACACTGGGTCCTGGACAACCTGGAGCGCATTTCAGCCAACGCCATTCTGACGGCAGGCGCTTGCTTTGATTACGTGGCTGGCGTTATTCCAACGCCTCCTCGCTGGATGGGGCGCATGGGGTTAGAATGGCTCTACCGGTTGTGGAGCGAGCCACGTCGGCTGGCCCGACGTTATTTGCTGGAGCCGTGGTTTTTGGTTCCACTGGCATTGAGGGATCTGACCGCGAGGTTCCGCAGGGTCAGTCAGAATGAGCAGGCCTGATAACTGCGTTATACTCTGTCAAGCCCCAGGCCCCGCGCTGGATGCAGCGCGCCGGCCTGGAATGGCTCTTCCGCCTGCTCACCGAACCCCGGCGCCTCTGGCGGCGGTATCTGATCAACAACCCGCTCTTTGTGGCCCTGGTGCTCCTCCAGGCGCTGGGGGCGCGAAAATGGGAAATGACCAATGACTGATGACCAATTTACCAGTAACCAATTTACCAAATGACCACTGACCACCGAAAGGGGGGAGGCCGATGTTTCGCCGCTTCAGCGTGGACTTTGCCATTCTCTCTATGTTCATAGACGCCGGCCTGACCCTGGCGGCCCTCCATCTGGCGGTCCTGCTGCGGCCGGCCCTTCCGCTCTCTCTCCCTGGTATCCACTCTCTGGAAACGGTCCACCTGCCCTTCCACCTTTACCTGATCGCCCCCCTGCTCTGGGTGCTGGTGCTCCTGGTGGTCTCCGTCTACGATCCCCGGTATAATCTCCACGCGGCCGATGAATTCCAGCGGGCCTCCTTCGGCGTCCTCCTGGCGGCCCTCGGCTTCGCGGGCCTGCTCTATCTCACTGTCCGCGAGGTTTCCCGCTGGCTGTTCCTCACCTTCGTCCTTCTGGACCTCCTCCTGCTCCTGGGCTGGCGCGCGGTGGCCCGTCTGGCGTGGCGGATCAGCAAGGCGCCCCCGGCCCGCCGCCCGGTCCTCATTATCGGGGCGGGAGAGTTGGGGCAGCGGGTGGCCGGGTTGATCCGGGAGTATGCCTGGACCGGCCTGCAACTGGTGGGCTATCTGGACGACGACTTGGGCAAGCGGGAGTGTGGCCTGCCGGTGCTGGGGACCCTGGACGATGGGGCGCGGGTGGTGCGGGAGTACGGCGTGGAAGATGTGGTGATCGCCCTTCCCCGCCGGGCCCACGAACGGCTTAACGGACTGGTGGCAACATTGCACGAGTTACCGGTCCGCATCTGGGTGGTGCCCGATTACTTCGACCTGGCCCTCTACCGGGCTTCGGTCGAAGAGTTCGCTGGCATCCTGATGATCAACCTGCGGGCGCCGGCGCTGAACGACTACCAGCGACTGGTCAAGCGGCTCTTTGACCTGGTCGTCGGCGGCATTCTGACCCTTTTGTTGCTCCCCGTGATGGGGGTGGTGGCCCTGGCGGTCAAACTGGATTCCCCGGGTCCCGTCCTTTTCCGCCAGCTGCGGGTGGGGGAGAACGGGCGCTTGTTCACCATGTACAAGTTCCGCTCCATGGTCGTCAACGCGGAGGCGCTACAGGAGCAGGTGAACGAGGTGCGTCCGGACGGATGCATTATCCACAAAAAACCGGACGACCCCCGGGTGACGCGGGTGGGGCGGTTTATCCGGCGCTACAGCCTGGACGAACTTCCCCAGTTATTCAATGTACTGAAGGGGGAGATGAGCCTGGTGGGGCCGCGGCCGGAGTTGCCCTGGCTGGTGGAGCGGTACGAGCCCTGGCAGCGGAAGCGCTTCGCCGTCCCTCAGGGGATCACCGGCTGGTGGCAGGTCAACGGCCGTTCCGATAAGCCGATGCACCTCCACACCGAGGACGACCTGTTCTATATTCAGAACTACTCTCTTTGGCTGGACATTTTGATCTTGTGGAAGACGGTGTGGGTGGTGCTGAGAGGGAAGGGGGCGTATTAGGGAGCGGAGAGGTTCGGGTGATCGATGTTGTGGAGTCCAAGAGAGTTGTTGGAGTATGGCGGACACGGTGTGGGCCTAAGAGGGATGACCCTTGAGAGGGCTTCTGCCCCTTTCTGTAGGCCTCTGAATGTCCCTTCAGCCAAAGATTTCTCTCTATCTCAAACTGGCTGATATCCACGGCCCTCTGGGGCGCACTGAGGACGCGGTGCGATAGTGGCCCCGGGTGAAACGGGAATCCATGGGTTGAACCCGTGAAATTCACAAACTCTTTGATTTCTCGTATCGTCCATTGGGTGCAGAACATCGCGTTGGAGCGGTTCATTCTGATATTGGCGCTGGTGAACGGCCTCCTCTACCTAGCGCTGGTTCCGCCTTGGCAACACTACGACGAACCGACCCACTTTGAATATGCCTGGCTCATCGCCAGCCGAGGGAGGTTGCCCCGGCCAGGGGATTATGACCAGGACATGCGGCGGGAAGTGGCAGCCTCTATGATAGAGCACCACTTCTTTCGCGGTCTCAACTTTACCCCTAACTTCCTCTCTCAAGACAAACCCATCTGGTTGGGGGTCTCCGAACTGGGACATCCTCCCTTCTACTACCTGTTGGTGGCCTTCCCCCTGAAATGGATTTCCCACAGTGATATCACCTTTCAATTGTACATCGCTCGTTCGGTTTCTCTGCTCCTTTACCTGCTCAGTATCTGGCTGGCAGGACGGGTGATGGCCGAACTGTTGCCACAGGATCACGTTCTCCGCTGGGCGGTGCCGGGGATGATGGCACTTCTGCCGGCCTACACCGACCTGATGACAGCGGTCAACAACGATGTAGGAGGGGTGGTTGTTTTCTCATTCTTCCTCTGGGGGGCCGTGCGGATGATCCACCGGGGTTTCTCCTGGGCCCGGCTGATCTGGCTCATCCTGGCGGCCGTTCTCTGTCTGTGGACCAAAAACACCGTGGCGATAGCAGTGTTGCTGATACCTGTCGTCCTGGCTCTGACCATGTTCCGGGGCTCCCGACAAAGGTGGGCATGGCTGGCGCTGGGAGGGTGGATCTTGGGGCTCCTGGCTGCGCTGGTGGAATGGGGAGACGCGGCCTTTTGGTATCGCCAGACCGACCAGGAGAGGCCTACCCGGGAAGTGCGGGCAGAGGCCCCGTGGGGGAAGGCCGCGCTGGCTATAGAGATGACGCCTGAGAAACCAGGGCGGAGTCTGAGGCAGCCGCTTCTGAGAGCAAATGTGGAAGCATTGCGTGGTCGGGAAGTCACCCTGGGGGCATGGATCTGGGCATCGGAGCCGGTGCAGATTCGATCGCCTATACTGAGTGATGGAACTCAGAATATTTGGAGATCTCTGGACATTGGAGTGGCTCCTGCTTTCTACGTGGTCACTGGCACCGTTGCTCTGAATGTCGAGTCCCTGCAGGTTGTCCTACAGCCTTTGCTGGACCGGACTCTCAAGACAACAGTCACCGTGTATTATGACGGGCTTGTCTTGGCGGAGGGCATCCGTCCGGCAGATCCCTCCCCGGTCTTTGATGATCCCGATGGACAGGTAGGGGTGTGGGAAGGGAAGCCTTTCATGAATCGGCTCCGCAACGGTTCCGCCGAGGCGGCCTGGCCCCGGGTGCGGAGGTGGGTGGAGCAGGGACTCAGCCGCTATGTGCGGGTGCCGATGGCTCCCGGTCCCTTCCTGGCTTCGCTGTTAGATGTCCAGTGGAGCGGGTGGGTTTATCTTCCGACCGCGCGCACACTGCTCCGGAGTTTCTGGGCCTACTTTGGCTGGGGCCATGTACAACTGGCATCTCCATGGTACTGGCTTCTGGAGGGATTAACCGTCATTGGCATGGGGAGCGCGCTGGTCGGTGGGATTCGCCGGTGGAGGGGGCTTTCCCAACCGGCGAGGGCCACTGTGGCGCTCTTTCTGCTGGCCGGCCTCTGGTTCTGGCTCAGCGCCCTCCTACGCGTCCTGCCCTACCTGCTGGAGCGCCCACTTCCGCTGATGCCAGTTGCCCGCTATACGTTTCCGGGTATAATTTCTACCACATTCGGCCTGACCTGGGGATGGCTGCAGGTTGCCCCTCCCGATGGAAAGCAGAGGGTTGCCGTCTTCTTGATGGGGGCAATGGCGGTGTTGAACGGCGTCTCACTGTTCACCATTGTGCGTTTTTATCAGTTTTAGGAGGTGTTACGATGGCTCACTGGGAAAGGAGAAGCATTCGGACACTGCTGGCAGGATGCGCCGCGCTGGTCGCGGTGTTGGCCATGTGGGGCGCTCTGAACGGAAACACCGCAGCCAATTCAAGTTTTTCTGCCCCCGCCTCGGCCCAGCCTGCCAACGGCCAACCCACATTGATGGTTGCCGGGCCAGACGTCACACGGCTTGATGAGGTGGTTACGTATAATGTCCATTTTACCGGCTCCTTGACCAATCTGGGAATCTATTATCTATTTCCCTCCCATTTTACGGTTATTCGGACGGATCCGGTGACCTCCTCTTCCAGCCCTGGTGTCTTGCGGTGGGCCTCCGGCCAGTTAAGTGGGCGCAACACTCTGACAGTTACCGGACAGTACGGATTAGGGGGTTGTTCACCTGCGGTACATACAGCGGGCTTCTTTGACCCCTACAATTCCCAACTCCCAACAGATTCCAAGATGACAGTCATTTCCGACCTGCAATGCGCTTTTCTGCCTTTAACCTTGAGAACATACTCTGCCGAAAGATAAAAATTTTGACAGGATGTTGCTACCTGAACTTTGGACTAACTTGCCAGGCTGGATTTTGTGGAAATTGTTTTGGTATATATGGGTGATCTATGCCTTTTTGAACCCATATGTGGGTATCACCCTTGGGTATTTCTAGTTTGTCCAAGGTCCCATCGCTACGAAGGTGTGGCTGGTGGTAAAATAGGGGGGTGATGCATCAAAATAGTTCTGAGGAGGAGACAGTCATGATTGTAGAAACAATCACCTATCGCTGCACTCGTTGTCAAAGCACGAACATCGAGTTCTTTTCATTGACCTGAAGATTGCAGTGCAGGATGTATCTCATGCAATCCTAACGTGATCTGGAGTTCCATGATGCGAAAACAGGTTTCTCTCAGCCTCGGATTTCTCCTAACCGTTCTGGTGCTTGGGATGATCATTGCTCTTACAGAAATGGGGCCAAACAGCATCGCGGTCACTGAGGTCTCGCTGGCCCGAAGTGAGGCACCCCATGCCCTTTTCGCCTCTGACTCTATCAGTCTCTACCTGTCCGTTATTATGAATAACTATCCCTGGATTTCCCCCTTTGGGGCAGAATCCAACCCTCTGCTACTGCCAGGTACCAGGATATACACCCGGACAGTGGACTTGGGAGTCGGTTGGGTGCGGCTGAACAACCGCATCTCCTGGCGGCTGTTGCAGCCCCAGAGAGGCGGACCGATTCTGTGGGAAAACCTGGCGAGTTTTGAAAGCGAACTGCGCGCGCTGAAGGCGGCGGGTATTCGTCCCATTGTCATCGTGGATGATTACCCTCTTTGGGCTACCCTGGGCCGGAAAGGGGCTGATGGACAGCCCTCCTACTGCGATGCGTTGAAAGATGACGCCTTCGCCGATTATGCCCAGTTTCTTCGCGCACTGGTCGCCCGCTACAAATCGCCCGAGTTCGATGTGCACGACTGGGAATTGGGGAACGAGCCGGATGTAGATCCCCGTCTAGTCCCTTCCACCAGCCCGTTTGGGTGCTGGGGGGATATAGAAGATCCCTATTACGGCGGTCGGCGGTATGGAGAGATGCTGAAAGTGGTGGCTCCTGCGATCCGGGCGGAGGACCCAACAGCGCGGATCTGGATTGGTGGCCTGCTCCTGAATAGCCCGGGTATTAACGAGGGGCCGGGAAAGGGAACACCAGGGTTGTTCTTCAAAGGAATCCTGGAATCCGGGGCTGCGCCCCACTTTGATATAGTGGCCTACCATGCATATCCCACGTACATAAATCGATATCACGACTATGACCTGAATGCTCACTGGTGGACCTCATGGGGTGGGAATACGTTGGGCAAGGCAGCGTATTTGCGGGAAATTATGAATCAGTATGGCGTAGATAAGCCCCTGTTCCTCAACGAGACCGGGCTGATGTGCCCTGAGTATTACTCGTGGTGCACCCCCCCGGATGAGCAATTCTTCCAGATTCAGGCCAGCCACGTGGTGCGCTCCTTCGTTCGGGGTATCAGCGGGGGAATTCGCGGGTTCGTATGGTACACGATCAACGGGCCGGGATGGCGTTATACCGGTCTCCTGAACAGCGATGGCTCTCCCAAGCCGGTATATATTGCCTATCAGGTGATGATCCAGCAACTCCAGAACACGCGCTATCTGGGGACCACTGCCTATACCCAGGGCACGGAGGGATATACCTTCCGCCGGGGGTCTGAAATCGTGGATGTCGTCTGGGCGGTGGAAAATCAGGTGCTAACCGTGGACATCCCTCAGGACAAGTTTCTCCGTGCGCTGACCCGTGACGGCGCTCCCATAACCCCGATCCTGGCAGGGACAAACTACCAGATTTCCGTGGGGTTTGAGCCAGTCTACATCGTTAGGCGACCGTGAAATGAGATGAGGGTGTCGGGGATTGGGCTCCGTTCCTGCCGGGCCTGCTTGGCGTTCATCGCAACAGGAGTTCTGGTTTTATTCCTGTTTCGCACAAGTTGGGGAACTGCTAATGCCCGGGTTCGCACAGGCATATCTCAGGCCTCTGTCTCCCCTTTCCAACCCCCCGGATCTCTGGCAACTTCTCTGACGCCCAGAGTTTACCTTCCCCTGGTCTTATCCTCTGGCGGATTTGATGGGGCTCAGGCAATCTGGCCGCATCCAGAGATCCCGGCCCCCCATGAGGTTGCCCTGTTCCGCCGAACGTTTACACTTCTGGAGACGGCTCGCCAGGCCGCGCTGAGCATCTTCGCCGACACCCGCTACGAAGTCTGGGTGGACGGTATCTGGGTGGGCCGGGGGCCGGCCCGTTTTTCCCAAACCCACCGGGAGTACGACGTCTACCACCTGGGCGAACTGGCAGCGGGGGACCACCTGATCGCCGTGCTGGTCCAATGGGCCCCTAACCAGCGACGCTCTGAATCCCTGACCCCCTACCTGAAAGTACGTTTAGAGGCCACCGATGCCCAGGGCCAGGTACTCACCGTCGTGCAGACCGATTCCACCTGGAAAGCGCTCCTCTCCGATGCCTGGCGGCAGGATGCAGCCCCAGTCCATTCGTGGCAACTGATCGGCCCGACGGAACTCCTGGACCTGCGCCGACTCCCCCCGAATTGGACGACGGCGACCTATTCCGATGCAGGTTGGCCTGCGGCTGTGGTCAAAAACGATGCGGGTATCCGCTACACCCCCCGTTCGATCCATATCCTGGAGGATGTGCCGTTGATCCCTACCCCAGTAGATGCAGGCCGCCTCTCTCCAGGATGGCGGATTGGGGAAGTGTCTTCGGGAACCATAACCATAACTTTTGTCCTGACTGCTCCGCTCCGTTTCTCTGTGGAAATGCTGGCAGAGCCAGCCGCCTCCCCGACCGACACCGTGCGCCTGGATGGCGCTCCCCTCTCCTGGATGCCCGCCCCCCCTGACCGCCCGGATGTACTGGTGGCTTCCCGTGATCTGGCCCCGGGCTTTCATTCCCTGTCTTTTCTGAACGTCCCCAGCACTGGCGCGACGTTTGCTGTTCCTGTTTCTGGAATTCAGTATAATGGTTTCCCCTTCCACTGGGGCCCCCATGCTGGCCGGCGCTCGCTTTTGGCAGAGCCCATCTCGCTGATTGGTATCGTCACCACAACAGTCGGGACGGAGGGGATCAGCCTCTCTTTCGGCCAGGCGTCCGCCTACGTCGTGCTGGACCTGGGGCGCGTGGTGCATGGGCGACTGGTCGCGGAAGTTTGGGGGCCGGCCGGGGCTATCGTGGACATCGGCTGGGACGAACGGCTCTGGATGGGGAGGCGTCCCCTGCCGTATCCCGGTTCCCTTCACCGGCAGTGGAACCAGGTGGATTCGTGGGTCCTGGACGGGTCTCTCCGTTCCATATCAACTCTGGACACCCGTGCGGGGCGATATATCTGGATTGCCGTGTGGGAAGGCGCCCCCGTCTATATCCGGAATTTGCACGTATTGGAAGAGCGTTACCCTGTTTCTCAGCGGGGGACGTTCATCTCTTCGGACCCGCGACTGGACCAGATATGGCAGGTCGGCGTGGATACCCTGCGCCCCAATATGACCGATGCCTACACCGATACCCCTTGGCGAGAACGAGGCCAATGGTGGGGAGATGCCTATGTGGAGTTTCAGATCAACCGGGTTGCCTTTGGGGATACCACCCTTCTGCGGCGAGGGTTGGTCCTGATGGCCGAAGCCTTTACCAATGGCGAGCCTGAGGCCTTAGCCCCCAATGGTGAAGGCATTCTTCTACTGGACTACGGGATGCTGTGGGTCCAGGCCCTTCGGGACTACTGGCGACTGACTGGCGACGGAGCCACCGTACTCCAATTGTATACCCCCCTCCAGGAACTGCTGGAGTATCTCCGGGGATACGAGCATCCTGATACGGGCTTACTGGACGTGCCGCCAGGGCATTGGTCGCAGACGGCGCTGGTGGACTGGCCCGCCTGGCATAGCCGATACGGGCAGTCGGCCGCATTGAACGCGCTCTATTACCGGACCCTGCTGGATGCAGCGGCGCTGGCGGAGAGCATAGGCGATTCGGCCAGCGCAGCGACCTACGCACAAAGAGCGGCCAGACTCAAGGAGCAGTTGAACGGAAATCTCTATCTGGAAGGGCAGTGGCGATATGCATCCTCGTCGCTGGACGGGACTCTTGTAGCGCCTTCGCCCCACGCTCAGGCCTGGCCTCTGGCCTGTGGCATAGTGCCCGAAGAGAGAGAACAGGCAGTTGTCCAGGCCCTGCTGTCTTTGATCTCCCCAGACCCTTCTCAGCCCAATGTGGAGATTTATGGGATGTACTGGGTGCTGCGTGCGTTGGGAGAGACGGGGCACATTCCGGAGGCTCTCACCCTGATCCGGCGATATTACGGTCGCCTGTTGGACCTGGGTGCCACGACGTGGTGGGAAGGGTTCAATGCGCATACACAGTATACGGCCAGCCTTTCCCACGGCTGGGGTGGAGCCCCAACCTGGTTCCTGACCACCTACGTCCTGGGTGCGCGGCAGGTGGGTCCTCAGCAGTGGGAAGTGCGGCCGGCGCTCATTGGCCTTGAATCCGTCAGCGGTACCCTGCCCCTGGGCGAGGATGTCCTCTCGGTGGGCTGGGAGCGCCCCGATTGCGAACATGCATTCCTGAATGTGAGAGCCCCGACGGGATCTTCTGGTGAAATTTTTATTCCCCGCGTGGGACCCACGACCTCTATTACCCTGAACCAGACCCTGGTATGGGAAAACGGTGTCCCTCTGGCTGACTTTGTTTTTAAAGAAGGCGATGGGGTCCGTATTGGGCCTCTTGCAGCAAGTGGAACTTATCACTTAGATATTCGGCAACGATGCTTTTCTACCTATCTGCCCCTGGTTGTGAGTGGGAGGTCTGGCTTTGGCGAATAATCATCGGTTGTCCAAACTGGCCGCACGGTTATCCCTGCTGTTGCCCCTGATGGTAGGGGCTTTTCTGAGGTTCGCCAGTTTGGGCAAGCAGCCTTTATTTTTGGACGAGGCCTTCACTGCTGATCTGGTGCTCCGGTCCTGGGAGGAGATGCTGGAAGTCATTATCACAGATGTTCACCCACCCCTGTTCTATATCCTGTTAAAGCCAATTGTCGCGGTTCTTCCCCTGACAGAGTGGACTCTCCGGAGTCTGAGCGCATTTTGCTCTGTATTGGCCCTTGCTTTGGCAATAGGTTTGGCGCGTCGCCTGGGCGGGCCGGCCATCGCATCTACGACGGGTTGGGTGCTCTCCTGGTCAGCCTTGCACCTATATTATGCCCAGGATGCCAGGATGTACGCCTTATTGGATGTCTGGTGGGTCCTTGCGGCTCTTGGGTCCCTTTCTGCCTTACGGGACCGCAACCCGCTGGCTTGGTTTGCCTGGAGTATTGTGACCCTGGCCGCAATCTATACCCATTTCTATGGCTTTGTGCTGTGGGGCGTCGGTGCCTTTGGGGGATGGATGCTCATCCTGTGTCGCCACAGGTGGCAGGACCTCCGGTGGTGGGGATTTGCGCAGATGGTTATCCTGACCGGGACAATCCCCCTGATGAACCTGTTCATCCGTGTCGCTCAAACGGGAGTCGGTGGGACGTGGGTTCCATCCTGGAGGGACCCGTTAGATCTTCTGGCATTGATGCTTCTGGGGTTTTCGCCTGTACGCACTCATTTCCTGAATGGACACTTGCTGGTCATACCTCCGTGGAACTTTTCAAGGGGCACGGGTGAGTTCCTGGCATTCATCCTGACAGGGCTTGCGTTAGGAGGATGGATCCTGAGGGGCAAACTCAGGATGCGTCATCTGAGATGGTTACTGGGTGTTTACGCCTGGTTGCCACTGTGCCTGGCAACCTTCCTCCTATGGGCCACTGACAGGCGGTTCTGGGCCTATCGCCCGTTCATCGGCGTAGCGACCCTGGCAGCCGTTGGCCTGGCATCCGGGTGGCACTTTTTGTTCTCGCGACGGGGGAGAATTGCGTTGATCGGGGTTCTCTTTGTACTGAACCTGGGTTCCCTATGGGCCTATGAGTTCCGCTGGGTCAAAGACTACGGCCGCTTCGCTTTCCGTGCCCTTTCCAATCAACCAGCATTGCTGCTGGACCGGCACTATGGGGCTAATGTGTTCTACTTCTACAGGCCGGACTGGGATGGAGAACTTTTTGGGTTGGTTCCTCGGTCTGACCATCCGTATGGAGTGGTCCGGTTGACCCGGGAAGGTCCTCTGCGGGGCCGAGCAGAAGCGATGGAGTGCGAGGAATTGCCTGTGCGGATCGCTCTCTACGACCCGGCGGGGCGTCGGTTCAGTGAAGGAGATCGCTGGCCCCCTTGCCTGCGAGAGCGAGAAGGTTGGCTTTTTAGCCCGGAGACAGGTCGTTGGGAGGTCGTATCATCTCTGATCCCTTGAGGAGGGAGAATGTCCTCCAAGCCTTATCCGGATACAGGTGTTCTCTTACCGTTTTTAGTGGTTGTGGGCATTATGGTGACGACCTTTTATGCGCTTTTCTCCTCCTGGGCCTACGACGATCCCTTCATCACCTTCCGCTACGCCCAGAACCTGCGCGTCGGGTTAGGGTTCGTCTACAACCCGGGCGAACGGGTGCTGAGCACCACCACGCCGCTGTACACGCTCCTGCTGGCCGGGCTGGGTTTCCTCTGGTCGGATCTGCCCCGCTTGGGCACGCTGGTCAGCGCGCTAAGCTTGGGGCTAGGTGCCCTGGCCCTCTATCAGCTGGGCCGGCGGTGGGATTGCCTGATGGCTGGCTTCGCGGCGGCTCTACTGTATTTGCTTTCTCCCATGATAGTCGCCACTTTCGGCGCGGAGACTTGTTTCTATGTGATGCTGATCCTGTGGGCCTTTGCACTGTATGCTGGGGGGCGGGACCTGGCTGCGATGGCGCTAGCGGCCTTCGCCACTCTCACGCGTCCCGACGGAGTATTGGTGGCAGTCACTATCGGCCTGGCCCTCGTTGTTCGGGAGCGCTATATCCCCTGGAAGCCATTTTTGATTTTCGGGCTTCTGATCATGCCCTGGTATCTGTTTTCCTGGTTCTACTTTGGCTCTCCCTTCCCCGTCACCCTGGCTGCCAAGCAACATCAGGCCCAGATGGCGATCAGCGATTCGTTTGCGGAGGGGTTCGTTCGGATGATGATAGGATACGCGAAGAATCCCCTCTACTGGCTACATGGTGTGTTGCTGATTCTCGGGCTGGGATATGCGCTGCGGAAGGCCCGACAATGGCTGCTCCTGGTAGGGTGGGGACTGCTTTATTTTACGGGGTACACCTTGCTAGGCGTCAGCCGTTATTTCTGGTATTATGCCCCCCTGGTCCCCGTATTTGTCGCCCTTATCGGGCTCGGCGGAGAGGTGGTGGTGAGATTTCCGGTGGACCGGTGGCGTTTCCTCAAGTGCCTCTGGCCTGTCCTGGGGCGTCTTATCCTGATGCTTCTGCTGTTCCCTCAAGCGCGGGACCTGTGGCGATTGGCGCATCGCCCTGACCCACGTGCCCAAATCTATCGGGACGTGGGGCTCTGGCTGGCGGAGAATACGCCGCCGAAGTCCAGCGTGGGCACGCTGGAGGTGGGCATCATCGGCTACTATGCTCGACGTCGGATGGTGGACTTCGCCGGATTGATCCAACCGGATGTGGCTCTACAAATGCGATACGAAACAACCTATGAGGATACCGCCCTCTGGGCTGTCCGTCAGTATCATCCGGACTTTCTGGTTCTGA
>Ga0197143_1001574_pt1 | contig 19017 bp, 16 predicted proteins | sample GBS70_MetaG_FD_148603 | JGI IMG/M metagenome (GOLD analysis project Ga0197143, IMG submission 148603) | Sediment microbial communities from Great Boiling Springs, Gerlach, Nevada, United States - GBS 70_MetaG | ecosystem: Environmental > Aquatic > Thermal springs > Hot (42-90C) > Sediment...
CGGAAACGAAATTCCACCAACGCTTCCGTTGCCGCCCAACCTTTACATCATCGGGACGGTGAACATAGACGAGACGACCTACATGTTCAGCCCCAAAGTCCTTGACAGAGCCTTCACTTTGGAGTTTAGGGAAGTGAACTTCAGCACCTATCCGCCTGGGCAAACGGGCGAAAATTGGACAACGGAGAGAGCCGAGGAAATTCGCAAAGCCATTCTCAAAGATTTGCGCAATGGCGGTAAGTTCTGCGGTGCGATAGCGGACAAGGATAAAGTCAAAAAAGCCCTGCAAGCCTTGGGCAACAAAAAGGCGGAACTTGAGGAACTTAATGGCATCCTACAACCTTACGACCTGCATTTTGGCTATCGGGTGCTGGATGAGATTGCTTTGTTCGTCCAGAATGCGATAAATGCGCCTGATGTCGTCGGTAGTTTGAATGACGATGAGGCGTTGGACCATGCGGTGCTGATGAAGGTGCTGCCTAAGTTTCACGGACCGAGGCAAAGGTTGGAGAGACCGCTACGAGAGGTCCTGAGATGGGCTGCCAAAGACGATGCTCCAAAATGGGTGAAGGAGACAAATGAGGCTGTCAACTTGGAAACAATTGCTGAAGCGTTGCGGAACTGGAAGGCTCACTTCCGCTACCCAAATACCGCCAAGAAGGTTTTGCAGATGCTCAGGCAACTTTACGAGACGGGGTTTGCCAGTTTCGCTCAATGAGGGGCGTGGGTTAAAATCGTCGGCAATGACGACAGGAAGCCAATTGAGGGGAGTGATGTTGGGTTGATGCGAAAAAGTTTGGTGTGTGTGGGTTGGGCGGTGTTGGCGATGGTGGCGGGGACGGCATGGTTGGTGGGGTGGTGTCAAGGTGGGGCGCAAGTGCCCCCGCAAGCGACAGCGAAAATGGTTTGGGTTTGGTGGGAAGCAGAGCGACCTGTCGCTACCAACTTCCCGCCGCCAGAACGCAATCCCTTCGCACCATCAAACCCGCAGGAAGCCGCCGTCCTTTCCGAAGGGCGTTGGATTGGCATCACGGGCAAATACACCCAAACGCCCTTTCTGGAATACGAGGTCACCGTCCCGCAAACTGGCGACTACCACTTCTTCGTCCGCAAGTTTTGGAAGCACGGACCGTTCCGATGGCGATTTGATGGGCAGTCTTGGCAGGAAGTGCCCTTTGAGGTTGCCTCGTTGGACGGCGAAGAGTTGCGGACTTTCATCGTCGCCAACTGGGTTTATGCAGGGCAAGTGCGGTTGACGGCGGGCAAGCATCGGTTGCGCATTGAGCAGACCAATTCCGAAGGCGCTGCCGCTTATGACTGTTTCCTGCTCATCAACCGCCTTTGGGTGCCGAAAGGGAAACTCAAGCCGGGCGAGCAAGCGGAAGTGGATGCGCAAGGTTGGTCTCCTTTTGATCCCGACGCCGATGCTTTCGCCCCGTCACCTATTGACCTTCGCTCGCTCAACGAGAAATTTGCGGGTGAAAGTGGAAGCGAAACTCGCCGACTTGTTTGCGCTCAAAGGTGTGCCCGTCAGGGCGCTGATGAACTTGGACGAATTGAGGGCGAAAGACATCCCTGAAGGGAGCAGGGTGAAAGCGGAACGACTTGAAGCGATAGACCCGTTGGCGTTTTTTGTCGGGCGGGTGTCGCTCAACATCAGCGAACAAGGGGGTAATTCGGAAATCGCCAACTTGTCGCTATTCATTGACCGCAACGGGCAAAAAGTTCGGAGCGCAACGGGGGAGTTAACTTGGGATTACGGGCGGGGCGTCGTCACCATCAACGCGCCGAAAGGGCAAGGGGCGGTCGGGTTTTTGAAGCAAGCGGGGCGGATAGAGTTGGGTGATGTCGCCCTTGAGATAGATGCCGAATATGCATCGGTGCTCGTCGTGGCGTTGGACGATTTGTCCTTGCGCACTTCCCGACGGATGCTGGTGCAAGTGGTGACAGAGGAAAGCAACAACGGTTGGCAGACGAAACTGCAAGATGGCTTGCTGCAAATCGTGAGTTTGGGCGGGTCGCCATTGTTGGTGCGGGATTGTTTCGGACGCATCCTCTTCCGCCGTCCCGACGCGAAATCGCTGCGGGTGACGGCGCTGGATGCTAACGGCTACCCGACGAAAATCGTCGCTGACGCTTCCCGCCTCTCACTCCTTTCGGGCACGCTTTACTACTTGGTCGGCGAATAACAGGACGGCAGCGACTGGCGATTGGCGAATAGCGAGTGGCGAATGACAAATGTTGGAGTGGCTATCAGCCACGACGAAGGGCACAGAGGGGAATGGGCGATGACGGTGCAACCGACGGGCATGGACGCAAAGGAGCGGGCAATTGCGAAATTCCGCGAGGCGTTCGGGGCGATGCCAGAAAGCATCGCCATCGCGCCGGGACGGGTCAATTTGATCGGCGAGCACACGGACTACAACGACGGTTTTGTCATGCCCATCGCCATTGACCGCGTGTTGGCGGTGGCGGCACGGCGACGGGAGGACCGCCTCGTCCGCATCGTTGCCGTTGATTTCAACGAGGTGGACGAATTTTCGCTGGACGCCATTGAGCGCGCTGAGAAAGGCGGTTGGCGCAACTACCCGCGTGGGGTTGCTTTGGTGGCGGCGCAAATGGGATTGCCCTTGCAGGGCATAGAGGCGGTCATCACCAGCGACATCCCCATCGGTGCGGGGCTGAGTTCGTCGGCGGCGTTGGAAGTTGCTTTTGCGATGGCGCTGCTGAAATTGAACGCCGTTCGGGCAGAACCGATGGTTTTGGCATTATGGTGTCAGCGGGCGGAAAACGAATTTGTCGGCGTTCGGTGCGGGATCATGGATCAGATGGCGGCGACTTTGGGAAAACGCCAACATGCGTTGCTGCTGGATTGCCGTGACTTGAGTTACGAGCATGTCCCTTTACCTGAAGGCATCGCGTTCGTCGTCGCCGACACGGGAAAGCCCCGCACTTTGGCGGCGTCGGAATACAACCGTCGGCGTCAGGAATGTGAGGAAGCGGTGCGGTTGCTGCGGGCGTTGTTGGGGCGACCCATCCAAAGTTTGCGGGATGTGGACAACGATGAGGTGGAAGCGTTGTTTGAGCAACTGCCCGATCCCATCCGTCGGAGGGCGCGCCATGTGACGGCGGAAAACAACCGCGTCCGCACCTTTGCGCAGGCGCTGCGTGAGGGCGATTTGCATCGGGCGGGGGCGTTGCTGTTGGCGTCCCATGCCTCCCTGCGGGACGATTACGAGGTGAGTTGCCCTGAGTTGGACGCGATGGTGCGGGCGTTGATGAGCGTGGACGGCGTGTTGGGAGCGCGGCTGACGGGCGCAGGGTTTGGCGGCGCCTGCCTTGCGATGGTGCGGGCGGAAGCAGTGGAGCGAGTGTTGGCGGAAGTGCCTGAACGCTATCGGGCACAATTGGGCGCCGAAGCGCCGAACCCGACGCTTTTTGTCGTCCACGCTTCCGATGGCGCCCGTGTTGAGATGCTTTTGTCGCCTATGCCTTGACGATTTGTCGGACTGGGTCAAAGTGCATCATCTTGCCTTGTCGGTAGGACAATTCGGCGAGGGCGAGGGTGACCATGACTTTGTAGCCGACATCAATGGGGCAGTTGAGGGGCTTGGTGCGGTCGCGAAGGTGGTCAAAGAAGTTTTTGTGGTGCGCCAGAAGCGGGTTGGGCAAGGCGGGGGCGGGAATTCGCATCGGCTCCACTTCGTCGGCATAGACGCGTTCGGGTTGGAGGACGAATTCGCTGCCAGAGAGGAACAAGTTGGCTTTGTGCCCGCGCACCAACACTTCCAAGCCCCGTTCGTTGGCGGTGGAACCGACGACGACGAGCACCCAACCGCTGGGAAATTCCGCCATCAAGTGGAAGGTGTCAGGGATTTCACGGTCTTTGTGGACGAAAGTCCCGCCAGCGGCGACGACGCGGGTCGGGAACTCCGCGCCAGCGACGAGGAAGATTTGGTGGAGCACATGGGGGAAGAGGTTGGTGACGATGCCACCCGTGTAGTCCCAAAACTTTTTCCAGCGGAAGAAGCGTTCGGGGTCAAAAGGGCGCTTGGGGGCGGGACCGAGGAACATCTCCCAGTCCAAGTTGACGCCGGGCTTGGCATCGGGGTCAATGCGGTAGTTCCATTCGCCTTCTTTGGAGTTGCGACAGTAACTCGTTTGCGCCCAGACGACTTTGCCGATTTTGCCTTGTTGGACGAGTTCGCCCGCTTGTCGCCAACGGGGTTCAGAAGTCCACTGCGAGCCGATTTGGATGACCGCTTTGGTGCGCATCGCTGTCTCGTAAACCGCTTTGGCTTCGTCCAAGTAGCGGGTCATCGGCTTTTCAAGGTAAACCGCTTTGCCAGCGTTCATCGCATCTATCGCCATTTGAGCGTGCCAATGTTCGGGGGTGACGATGAAAACGGCGTCCACATCGGGGTCGCGCAAGAGTTCGCGATAGTCACGGTAGGGCTTGGCGTTAGTGCGTTGAACGGCGGCGTCCAAGCGCTTTTGATAGACATCGCAGACAGCGACGATAGCGATGTTTTCGCCCTCTTGTTGAAGGCGTTGGATGGTGCGGATGTGTGCGTTGCCTTGACTGCCACAGCCGATGATGCCGACGCCGATGCGGCTGTTAGCGCCGACGACTTGCGGTCCGCCCGCAAGGGCGTAAGTGGGGCTGGGTTTCCATTGGGCAGCGAGGGCGCCAAGCCCTGTCAACCCGACGGTGCGCAAGAAGGCACGGCGGGAGGCAGTTGTCGGCTGCCGTTCCGCTCCACGCTCATCACCCATCGTCTCTGCCCTCCTTTTCATATGATTGAGGCTGCCAAAGATTGTGACGCAAGGGGAGGGCAAAGGGATGCCTTTCCATCGGCAAAGGACGGGGTTAAACTAAAAGCGGCTTGTTGCGGTGTCGTTTACTGAGTGGGTGAGCGGGAAGCGCCCACTTTTTCTTTTGCCTGTCGTCCTTTGCGAGGTGCAAGGGCATGAATGTGGACTTGGTGGCTTTGGTGCAACAAATCGCCAAAGAGAAAGGGTTGCCCGTAGAAGAAGTTTTGTCGGCGCTGTGCGACGGCGTCCGCTTGGCGTATGAGAAGCAGTTCATGCGCGATATGGGGAAGCAGCAGCGCAAGCGGATGCGCCCGCGCATCGCTGCCGTGTTGGATTTGGACACCCGCATTTTGAGACTGGCGTTGGAAAAGACGGTCGTGGAGCAACCCAACAATCCCCACTTGGAAATCAGCGTGGAGGAGGCGAGGAAAATCAACCCTGATGCGAAAGTCGGTGATCGGGTGCGGGTGGACTTGCCCTTGCACGAGTTCACCCGTTCCGCCATGCAATTGGCGCGGCAACGGATGTTGGAACGCATCCGCGAACTGGAGCAACAGCGGGTTTACGCCATCTACAAGGACAAGGTGGGCACGGTCATCACGGGGCAAGTCATCCGCAAGGATGCGACGGGCAACATCTACCTCGCCATAGATAAGGGTGAAGCCCTTTTGCTCAAGCGGGAGCAAGTGCCGACGGAGAACTTGCAAAAGGGCGAGCAAGTGCGCGTTTACATTTACGAAGTGCGGGAGCCGACGGGTTCCACGGAGCCAATCGTCCTCGTCTCCCGCACGCACAAAGAACTGCTGCGCAAGTTGTTAGAATTGCATGTGCCCGAAATCGCTAAGGGGGAGGTGGAAATCAAGGCGTTGGTGCGTGACCCGGGCTATCGTTCCAAAGTCGCCGTCGTCGCTAAAGACCCGACGATTGACGCCGCTGGCGCTTGCATCGGTCAACAAGGCAAACGCATCAACGCCATCATGCAAGAGTTGCGCAACGAGCGGGTGGACATCATCCCTTGGAGCGAAGATGAAGCGGACTTCCTCATCCGATCCCTCAATCCCGCAAGGGTGGAAGTCGTCATCATGAACTTTGACGAGCGGACGGCGACAGCCATCGTCTCGGAAGACCAACTGTCGTTGGCAATCGGGCGGCAAGGGCGCAATGTCAGTTTGGCGGCGCGGCTGACGGGTTGGCGCATTGACATCCGCACGCCAGAACGCTTGGGTCGGATTATCCCGCCCGAAGAACCGAAAAGTTCTGAACCCGCCGCCCCTCAGGAACCGACGGCGGAACTGGCGCCTGAGGCGATTGCCCCATCGGAAGGGGCTGCAGAAGCGGTAACTGTCCAAGCCGCTTCGGGAGCGCCACTTCAAAGCACTGAAGGGGCATCATCGGAAGGGATGGGGGATGAGGCAGGACAGGAAACGCCGCAAGGGGCAAACTAAAGAGCGCCTTTGTCTCGGTTGTCGCCGACTCTTCCCGAAGGCTCAATTGCTGCGGGTGGGGGCGTTGAAAGAGGGACGGGTCGTGGTGGACGAACGACAGACCCTTGGCGGGCGCGGGGCGTATGTTTGTCCGACGATGGATTGCTTGATCGCCGCCTTCAAGCGGCGGGTTTGGGCGCAGGCGTTGCGTCGTCCCGTGCCCGAACCTGTCGCCTTGATGCGTCAGTTGTCACCTTGCGCCCTTTGGCTGACTGGTGACCCAAAACGATTGGCATGAACCGTCTCAAAAAGAGGGGTGAGGTCGCTTGACCCGTGTGCGCGTTTACGACTTAGCCCGTGAACTGGGCGTGCCCAATGCACAACTCATAGCGATTTTGCGGGAACTGGGGGTAGAAGTTAAAAGCCATTCCAGCACCATTGACGAGGCAACTGCCCAAGTCGTGCGGGAGTTAATCCGAGAGCAACAGCAAGGCAAACAGACAAGCCAAGCGGAAGGGGCAAAGAAAACGGTTACCTTACCGCCTCGCCCTTTACCTGCCAGTGACTTAGCCCAACGCTTGGCGATAGACTTGGGCACGCTGATGCGTCTCCTGATGAGTCGGGGCATTGTCGTCGCCCCTCACCAGTCCATTGAATTGGAGACGGTCATCTGCCTCGTTCGGGATTTGGGTTATGAGTTCACTTTGGAAGAAGCGAAAAAAGCCGTTGAGACAACCTCGCCACCTACCCCGACAGCCCCCACCGACGGTGCCGCTGCCACGACAGAGTTGCCAACAGACCAAGAAACGGTGACAGAAACCGTGACGGAAGAAGTGGCGGAAGAAAAGGGGACGACGGCGAAACCTGTTGCCCCCCCAGAAACCGTCCTGTCCCTTCACCTTCAACCTCGCCCCCCTGTCGTGACGGTGATGGGACATGTGGATCACGGCAAGACAACCCTGCTGGACACCATCCGCAAGACCAACATCGCTGCCCAAGAGTATGGGCAAATCACCCAACACATCGGCGCTTACGAGGTGGAATGGGACGGTCGGCGCATCGTCTTCATTGACACGCCAGGTCATGAAGCCTTCACCGCTTTGCGGGCGCGGGGCGCGATGGTCACCGACATCGTTGTCTTGGTCGTCGCTGCCGATGACGGCGTGATGCCTCAGACCATTGAAGCGATCAACCACGCCCAAGCGGCAGGAGTGCCCATCATCGTCGCTATCAACAAGATTGACCGCCCCGATGCTAACCCCGACCGTGTGAAAGCCCAATTGGCGGAGCACGGGCTCATCCCCGAAGAGTGGGGCGGTGACACCGTTTGCGTCAACATCTCCGCCCTCAAAGGCGAAGGCATCAACGATTTGCTGGAGATGATTCTGCTTGTCGCCGACATGATGGAATTGAAAGCCGACCCTACCGCCCCCCCTTGGGGCTACATCTTGGAAGCCAAATTAGACCCCAAACGGGGACCGATGGTCACCGTCATCGTCAAGGAAGGCACGCTGCGGCAAGGTGATTGGGTCGTTGCGGGGACGACTTACGGGCGCATCCGTTTGATGACCAACTGGCGAGGTGAAGCACTGAAAGAAGCAGGACCGTCCACGCCCGTCAGTATCTTGGGCTTGGAAGACTTGCCGCAAGCGGGTGACCGATTGGAAGTCGTCGCCGATGGGCGCATCGCCAAAGAGATTGCCGAACAACGCCAAGAAGAAGCCCGTCAGCGTGCCCTTCAACCTACCCGCCGCATCACTTTGGAAGATTTCTTCGCCCAAATGCAAGCGGGAAAGGTCAAGGAACTCAACCTCATCGTCAAAGCCGATGTGCAAGGCTCGCTGGATGCCATCACTTATTCCCTCAGCCGCATGGAGCACCCTGAAGTCACCTTGCGCATCATCCACAAAGGCATCGGCGATGTCTCCGAAAACGATGTCATGTTGGCGGCGGCGTCCAACGCCGTCATCTTGGGCTTCAATGTCCGTGTTGATCCGTCAGGGCGGCGCGCCCTTCAGCATGAACCCGTGGATGTCCGTCTCTATCGCATCATCTATGACCTGCTGGAAGATGTCAAGCGGGCGATTGTCGGGATGTTGGAGCCCATCCGACGCGAGGAAATCTTGGGGGTTGCCGAAGTGCGGGCGACTTTCCGAACCCGCATGGGGATCGTCGCTGGCTGTTTTGTCCAGCGGGGGCGTTTGGTGCGGGGCGCTTCGTGCCGCGTCATCCGCAGCGGACAAGTCATCGCCACGACCCGCATCATCTCCCTGCGCCACTTTGCGGAAGACCGCGAGGAAATCTTGGAAGGCATGGAATGTGGCGTCGGGTTGGAAAACTTTTCCGCCTTTGAAGTCGGCGATTTGCTGGAAGCCTTCCAAATCGTGGAAGTGCAACGCAGCGTCGCCGAAATTCGGGAGAAACCTGCTGAACTGACCCCAGCCCTCCGCTAAAGCATCCCACAGGTGCGCCGCAGAAATTCTCCCCGCAACATTTGCCCCATCACCGTCTCCGCTAACTGCCGACCCTCTATTTGCAAAAGGGGCACGACGCCGATGACGGCGTTAGTGACAAATGCTTCTCGCGCCCGATCCAAACTTGTCAAGGGCAGCGGTTCTTCCCGCACGGGCAACCCCATCTGGGTCGCAAGGTCAAGGACGAAACGGCGAGCCACCCCCGCCAACAACCCCTCGCCAACGGGTGCTGTCCAAAGGCGTCCGTCCATGACCAGAAACAAATTGCTGTTCGTCCCTTCCGTCAGGTTGCCATCCGTGTTGAGCCAAATCGCTTCCTGCGCCCCTCGTTGGTGGGCATATCGGCGTGCCAAAAGGTTTGCCAAGTAGTTGGCGGATTTGATTTGCCAAAGGGGAAACTCCTTCGGTCGCCGCCAAGGAGCGATGACAGCCCGCCAACCCGCTTCAAGGCAAGCATCAAAATCCAAGGGTAACGGCGTGGCGGTGATGAAGATGGTCGGTTCACCTTCACCCCATTCCCACCAACCCTTTCGCCAGTCCACGACGCCCGGCGAGATGGTGACGCGAAGGCGCCAATCGTTTTTGGGCGCTTCGGGGCGATTGGCAGCGAGCGTTTGTTGCACCCACTCCGTCAGCGTTTCATCCGATGGCAACTTTTGATCCCAACCCAACCAAGCGGCGCTTTCCCGCAGACGCCGCCAGTGATGCGCCAGACCGAAAAAGTGACCCCGCCAAGTTCGGAAAGTCTCAAACAGTGCCGCCCCGTAAAGGACGGCAAAATCGTTCGCCCGTAAACAATTCCCTTCTGCCGAAAGGATTTGCCCATTCACGCAAACTTTTCCCGCCATTCACCATCAACCCGCCTTACCTGTTTTGCATCGCCCACATCCCAGCGGCAGCAGGGGCAAGGAAGAGGGCAGGGTCGTCAGGGTAATGTCGCCCCATGCTTTCCAGCGAAACGCCCCGTCGCTGCAAAAGGGCGATGGCTGCCTCACCGTCCTGCCAGACGACCCGATGGCGTTCGCCAATGCCTGAGCGTTCTATTTGGCTTCGCAGCACCGCCGCTTGCTTTTCGTCGGCAAGTTTTGGAAAGACGACGGTCGCTTGGGTGTGGCAAAGGCGCGTTAACACGGTGACAGTGTGGTGGCTGATGCCCCGATGGCGGGGGCGAGGGTCGGCGAAACTAAGGCGGGGGGCAAAAAGGGCTGCACCGTTCAAATCGTTAACGGCATCAATGAGCCAACCCATCTCCACGCCCGAAAAACCCAACGGCGTCGCCGTCCCCACATGCCCAGGTCCCGAAGCGACGATGGCAGCGTCGGCTTCCAACGCCTTGGCGCACAGCAACGCCGTGTAAGCGTTGACGCATTCCACATCGCCGCCGAAGGCTTGCCCGCAAGTGATCGTCACATCCACCAAACCAACCTCCTTGAGTTGCCGCACCAACTTGCTGAAGGGTAAGGGCAAGGCAGCGCTGTCGGTCATGATGTAGGCGACCTTGGCGTTGGGCTTGACGACTTTGACGCCAGCGGCAGCAGGGGCGAGAAAACTGTGCAGGGGGCAAAGGATGACGGGCAGTTTGTTCAGGTGTTCCGCCTGCAATAGCAGTTGACGCAGCGGGCTACCTTCCTCCTCGGCAGCGCTGACATTCACTTGCATCGGCGTGTAGCGGAGTTTGACGATGTGCCCGCTTTGGGCGGCATCGCATTCAGGGCGTGTCAAGTTGGCGACGACGAAATGATAACCGCCCGTTCCCAACCGCAACTCTCCTGAGACGACATTCAACAACACAGTGTCACCTTGCCGCACCGAACCCGTCAGTTCGGGGTAAGCGATGGCACGGGCAACTTCGCCGTCAGAAGTCGCCACCTCCAACTCTTGCACTCCGTCGCTTTCCGCCAAAACTGCCCGCACATAACCGACGATGAGCCGCCGCATGGTTTTCCCACCTCGCTTTCGTGACGCGGCACCGTAATGCTTCCCATCTTGCCACTCTGACTGCCGTCAGTGTTTTCCGCCCACGCTACAATTTGGCATGAGCAAACCGCAAAGGAATGCGAACGCTGTCAAGGATGCTTGGAGCAAAGTGTCCGACAGAAGGCGGTGATGGGATGATGGTGACTGCGATGGAGCGAGCGAATTTGGTCACAGTCGTGGAAAGCGAGCGGGAAAAGTTCCTGCTGCATTATGGGGAAGGGTTTTTGTGGGAAAGTTTGCCCGTCGGGACGCGGGTCATCTACCCGCCGCCACCTCTTGAGCCCATCGCCGAGTTGGATACCGCCATTGAGCAAGCACTGGAAAATCCCATCAACGCCGACCCGCTATCGGCACAACTGCGGCGGGGCATGCGAGTGACCATCGCCTTTGACGATTTGAGTTTGCCCCTGCCACCCATGCAACAACCCGACATCCGCCAGCGCATCATTGAGCGCATCTTGCAAAAATGTGCCGAAAAGGGCGTGGACGACATCCACTTGATTGCCGCCATCGGCTTGCACCGAAAGATGACGACGGACGAATTGCGCCACCAGTTGGGTGACCGCATCTTGAAAGCCTTTTATCCACTCCGCCTCTATTGCCACGATGCGGAAGACCCACGCGGCTTGGTCTTTCTCGGCAAGACAGAGCAAGGGGAAGAGGTTTGGCTGAACCGCCGGGTCGCCGAGAGCCACTTGGTCATCTATGTCAACATCAACCTGTCAGCGATGGATGGCGGGCACAAATCCCTCGTGACAGGTTTGACCAACTACGCCACACTCCGCCACCATCATAACGCCCACATGTTGCTGACTTCGTTTTACATGGACCCGCCTCGGTCACCCTTTCACGGCGTCGTTTGTCGGCAAGGGCGCTTGATTGAGCGAAGCATCCGCCACTTCCAAGTGGAGACCGTCCTGAACACCAACACCTTCCCGCCTCTTTTCAGTTTCCTGCAAAAGCGGGAAAGCGACTGGACGGCGTGGGATCACATTTGGTTTTCCCTCGTCCGCACCACCTGTCGCCTATCGCCTTTTGAGTTGAACTGGCGCGTTTGGCAAAGCATGAAAGCGCCTTACGGTGTCATCGGCATTTACGCCGGGGAAGTAGAAAGCGTCCACGAGCGGACTTTGCAGCGGTTGGCGGAGCAGCAGGAAGTGGAAGTCAGCGGGCAAAGCGACATCGTGATTTGCGGCGTCCCTTACCTTTGCCCTTACAATGTCAACAGCCTGATGAACCCGATTTTGGTCTTTTGCCTCACCCTCGGCTACACCTTCCACCTGATGTCCATCGGAAAGCCACTTTTGCGACAGGGCGGCGTCCTCATCTTCACCCATCCGCTTTACGAACGCTTCCACGAGCAACATCACCCAAGTTATGTGGACTTTTGGCGGTTCGTCCTGCCGCAAACCCGCGACCCACAAGAGATGGAGCGGCGCTTTGAAGCCATCTTCGCTACCGATGAACGCTACCTCCGCGCCTACCGTCGGGATTACGCCTATCACGGCGTCCACCCGTTCTACATGTGGTATTGGGGCAGCCTCGGTGCGCGTTATGCGGGCAAGGTGATTTTCGTCGGTGCGAACAAACGCGTCGCCGAACGGTTGGGCGTGGAGACGGCATCATCGTTGCGCGAAGCGGTGGAGATGGCGAAAAGTTTCGTCGGCAATAACGATGCCGCCATCACCTACTTCCACTTCCCGCCCATCTTCACCTGTCGGGTGCGTTGATGTTGACCTGAGCGAAGAAGCGTGTTATAAGTGTTAGTGGTCGTAAAGGAAACTCGCCGAAGGGTTTCGGGGGTTTCCCGACGGCGAGGTCATTCCTTTCGCAAAGGGGGTGCCAAGGATGGCGAAGAAGGCAGCGGGCGGCAAGAAAGCCGCTGGCGGCAAGAAGACCGCCAAGAAGAAGTAGCCAACGAAAAGGCGCGCCGCTCTTTGCGGCGCGCCTTCCCACTTTAATGCCCGTTCCTCATTTAGGCTCTCAAACTTCCAACGACTCCCCCGATTGCAATACCCGCACCGTCACCGATGGACACTCCGTTTGCACCTTCCGCACAAACTCGTCAGGGTCAACCTCAATGACAGGGAAAGTGCCGTAGTGGATAGGGACGACAACTTTGGGGCGCAAGAGTTTCACCGCTTCTACCGCATCCTCTATGCCCATCGTGAAGTTATCGCCAATGGGCAGAAACGCCAAATCAATGGGATGACGCCGCCCGATCAACTCCATGTCGCCAAACAAGCCCGTATCACCTGCGTGGTAGATAGTTCGGTCGCCCATGAAGAGCAAGACGCCCGCTGGCGTGCCCGTGTAAACGATCGTCCCGTCGTCTTCCACAAACGCCGAGCCATGCCATGCAGGGACGAACTTCACCCGTCCGAAAGGAAAGGCGTAACTTCCACCGATGTGCATCGGGTGAACTTGCTTAGCGCCTTTGCGTTGGCAGTAAGTCGCCAACTCAAAGACAGCGATGATGGGGCAATCGTTGCGGTTGGCGATAGTGACAGCATCGCCCAAGTGATCGCCATGCCCATGCGTGACGATGACGGCATGAACCGTCAACTCTTCAGGTTTCGCCGCCGCCTTCGGGTTGCCCGTCAAAAAAGGGTCAATGACAACGGAGTGCGTCCCATCGGAAACAAGCACGCAAGCATGTCCGAGAAAAGTCGCCTTGACCATCATCGCACACCTCCCCTTCGTTTTTTACGCTTGTCGTTGCAGCAAAAATTGCGCCAACGCTTGAAGGAGCGTTCCTGCCTCGCCCAAAGGGACAAGGGCGCTAATTGCCCGCTCCACTGCCTCCACCGCCAACTCCCGTGACCGCTCCAACCCGAAGACCATCGGGTAGGTCAGTTTCTTTTGTCGCGCATCTTTGCCGACACTCTTGCCCAACTTTTCTGGGTCGCCCGTCACATCCAAGATGTCGTCGGTGATTTGGAAGGCAATGCCGAGCCAATAGCCATAATCGCTCAACGCCTGAAGTTGCGTTTCATCGGCGCCGCCGATCAGACCACCGAGAAGGCAGCACGCTCGCATCAATGCCGCTGTCTTGCGTTCGTGAATGAGGCGCACTTTTGCGGGTGAGCGGTCGGCGTAACCGGTCGCCTGTTCGGTGATGTCCAGCGCTTGCCCACCGACGAGCCATCGGGAGCCTGCCGCTTGTGCCAAGATGGCGACGCACTGCAATGCCGTCACGGCATCCACGCCGACTTCGGGCAACTTGGTCGCCAACCACTCAAAAGCCAACGCTTGCAAGGCATCGCCGCAAAGGACTGCCATCCCTTCGCCGAAGACTTTATGGCAAGTCGGTTTGCCCCGCCGAAAATCGTCATCGTCCATGCAGGGCAAATCGTCATGGACAAGGGTGTAAGTGTGCAAGACCTCAACGGCGCAAGCGGCAGGCAACGCCTTCTCTTCGTCGCCGCCGACGGCACGACAACTTTCCAGCACCAAAAAAGGACGCACCCGTTTGCCACCACCCAGCACCGAATAACGCATCGCCTCGTGCAAGACGGCAGGCAATTCATCGGCTGTCGGCAGCCACGCCCCCAAAGTTGCTTCCACCTTGCGGGCGCACCCTTGCAGTCGGCTTTGCAATTGTGCCAGCAACGGTTCTGTCAAGGTCATGGCAGGTCACCTTCAAACTCCCGCACCTGCAACTCGCCACCGTTGTTAAGGGTGACGATTTTGATGCGCCGTTCGGCGTCGGCGAGTTTCTGCTGGCAGAAAGCGAGCAACTTTTGCCCCTCCTCGTAAAGGCGCACCGTTTCATCCAGCGGCAACTCGCCGCTCTCCAAAAGCCGAACGATTTCCTCCAAGCGGCTCACTGCCTCTTCAAAGGTTTGCGGCATCCTTTCCATCGTCGGTCATCACCTCGTTGATCGTGACTTGCAATTGACCGTCCGCCATCAGCACTTCAGCGATTTGCCCTTTTGTCAAGTGGGCGGTGCGGGTGACCACGCGCCCCGTTGCTGGGTCGCGCACCAACGCGTAACCCCGTTGCAACACGGCGTAAGGGCTTAGCGCTTCCAACTTGGCGGCGAAAACTTGCAGGGTTTGCTGACGGCGTTGCAATGCCTTTCGCGCTGCCGCCCGCAGGGCATCGTCGTAACGCCCCAACCTTTCTCGCCATCGCTCCAACTGCGCCGTTGGGCTGGCGGCGAGAAGCCGTCGCTGCCATTCGTTCAGGCATTCTTGCCACCTCGCCAAGTCCCGTCCGAACGCTTTGTCCAGTTGCAAAGTGAGCAAGTCCAAAAGTTGCCGTCGGTCGGCGGACAAACTCGTCGGGTCGGTGAAGCATCGCCGCTCGGCGAGTCGTCGCCATCGTTCAGCGGCATCGCGCAACCGATGGCGCATCGCTTGGTTAAGCCGCAGGGCGAGTTGCTCCAACCGAGCAAGCCACTCTTGTCGGTCGGGCACAACCATTTGCGCCGCCGCTGTCGGCGTCGGTGCCCGCACATCGGCGGCGAAATCGGTAAGGGTGAAATCCACTTCGTGACCGACGGCGCTGACGATAGGGATGCGGGATGTTGCCACCTCCCGCACGACGCACTCTTCGTTGAACGCCCAAAGGTCTTCCATAGAGCCGCCCCCTCGCCCGATGATCAGGACATCTATTTCGCCGACCAATTGCCGCACCCGTTCCGAATTCGCCAACTGCAATGCCGCCATCAAGGTCTTCGGCGCTTCTTCCCCTTGCACCAGCGACGGAAAGACGATGATTTCTATGCCCGCATGGCGTTGGCGGGCGATGCGGAGCATGTCTCGCAAGGCAGCACCGTCCAACGAAGTAATGATGCCGATGCGCTGGGGAAACTGAGGCAAGGAGCGTTTGCGCTCCGCATCAAATAACCCTTCCGCCTGCAATTTCCGCTTCAATTCCTCAAAGCGCTGCCACCAAACACCCGTTTGCCATTCCCGAACGATGCGTTCCGCTTCAATCTCAAACCTTCCGCCTCTTGGCTGTTGGGGTGTCCCTTTGGGCACCCGCAGACGCCCGAAAACCCGAACCATGTCACCGACTTTGGGCATCTCCCGCAAATACGCTAACCGTTCCCGCCACATCACGCCCTCCAATTGGCTCGTCTCATCTTTCAGCGTGAAGTAGGCATGACCGCTTTGATAGACTTGCCATCGGGAAATTTCACCCCGCACCCACAAGCCTTGCAAAATAGGGTCGTCGTTGATCAACCCCCGCACATAGTCGTTGAGTTGGCTGACGGTGAAGACGAACTCCCCCAACTCTCGCCCCTCCTCCCAACAAAGGCGCTCCAAAAATTGCTGCCAAACTTCGTCGGTGTCATTGGTCGGTTCGTTGAAGTCGTCCCAAGCCCATCGCTCCATGCTCGCCACCTCCGCCCTCAATTTTGCGGCGCATCTTTGCGTTTGCACTTCCCCCCCCACTTTTCTCCAAACCTTGCCACTGCGTCCCCGATGCAAGGGCAGGTGGCAAACTGATACAGGCAAAAAGCGTTCAGGCAGGTGAGGGCGACGGGTTATTTGGCACAAGTCAGCGATGTCGTGTTGGAAGGCGATGAGAAGTGACGCCTTTAGCGGTCGCCTTCCCTGCCTATGCGGCATCGTCAATAGGTCGGCTTGAGAGTGGGCGATAACAGAGTGTCCTTCAGCGGAATGGCGAGACGAAATTTGCTTTTCGGTTCGCCGATCCTGATTGAGCCGACAGAGTGAAACGGCTCAGTTTACGCTTCTGGCTCAACCCAAACTGCCGTCCCATAAGCGAGGATTTCCGCTGCGTTTGCCATGACGCTGCTCGTGGTGTATCGGATGTTAACGATTGCGTTCGCCCCAAGTTTCTCCGCTTCCTCAATCATTCTTCGTTCCGCTTCCGCCCTCGCCTCAGCGAGCATTTCAGTGTATTCCCTGATTTCGCCGCCAACGATTTGCCTCAATCCAGCCAAGATGTCCTTACCGATGTGTTTCGCCCTGACAGTGCTCCCTTTGACGACGCCCAAAACCTTCACGACACGATGTCCTGGCACTTCAGGCAGAGTGACCAAAATCATCGTCCGTCACCTCCTCAAAAGTGTTTTCTTTCAACCCAACTTTAGCAGCAATTTCACGAACCCGAATACCGCCGCTATCAAAGTGGCGACAATGCCGAAGTAAATGCAGGCGAATGGAACGATGCTGAACTTGAGGGCAAGCAGCAAATAACCTGGCGGGACGGTGGCACTTTCGCGAATTCCGTTGCGGATTTCGTTGGCGACGGTCACGGCGTCAACGATGCCGTAAATCCAGGGTAGGACAAGCCACCCTGTCAAGAAGATGACCAACCCCTTCTGCCAATCGCCATTGTAAACCTGTCCCATGCCGGGGACGAGGAGGGCGAAGATGAAGGCAAGGAATGGGCTTTGTTCATGATGGTTCGCCGCACAGGCTTCACAATAAGGCTTTGTGTTCACTCGTTTCAGGCAAACGCTGCAAACGGGTTTACCGCAGTCGGTGCAATTTGCCACCGCCAAAGTCTGCGGGTGTAAGTAGCAAAATTGCTTTCCACTTCCCCCTTCAACGCTCATCCAGTCAATCCACCTCGCACAGGGGCACTTACCAGCGATTAACAACAGCACAGGCTTCACTTCTAATTTTGGCTCATCGACAGGTTCACCCTTTCAAGTCGCCCACAAGGGCGACGATGCCAAATCCGTCATCAAACCACTGGCTAAAGTCGTTGGCATGGTTGGTTAATGGCGCAACAAAAACAAACCATACTATGGACTTCACTTCACAGCACGCTTGCACCCTTGCACGCATGCACGCAGAACAGACTTTAGTCCGCAGTTGATGGCGTAGCCAAAGACAAATCATGCTACGGACTTTAGCCCGTAGTTAGTGACGGAGAAACTTGAGCGCCGACTTTAGTCGGCGAATTTTCAAACGAGGTGGGAACGATGGTTGGAAGCGTTGAGGTCACTTACGATGCCGTTCAAGAGCGATGGCAAATTTCGTCCCCACTTTTTACCCTCACCATCGGGCTGACGGAGCGACGACAGTTGGCTATCTTGTCGTGGCGGAACGCTTTGACTGGAACTGAATGGGTGAAATTGCCCGTTCCTGTTTTCGGTTTCGGCACAACAATTAACGGCATCCCAGTCACTTCACTTTCTCCGCAAAACGATGGTGGGGCAATCATTTTCGCTGATGCCCAGCAGCGTAAGCGAGAAAATTTGACGGAGTTGCAATTTCGTTTGAAGCGCCAACGAATTGACCTCACTGTCACTCTCTGGCTCAGAACTTTTGACGGCTCGGCTGTGCTGGAAATGGGCTTCGTCTTGCGCAATGAGGGTTCGGAAACTGTTGAAGTTAACGGTCTTGATCCGCTCGTCCTGACAGTGCACCCGAGCGCTCAAATGCAATTGCTCACTTTGACAGGCGGTCGCTACGATGACAAGTTCCCGCCAAGCAGTTTCACTTTGACCGAACAAACCCTTCAAGATGGAGCATCGGTCAGGATTTTCTGCGGCGACGAAGGTCGTTCGTCAGCGAAAGACATCCCTTGGTTCGCCTTAGGTTTAGCTGCGGAAACGGGCGAAGTCCTTGAAGGCATCGTGGGTGGGTTGGAATGGAGCGGGCGATGGCGGGGTTTGGTTCAAAAGCGAGGCAACGCTGTGACGGTTCAAATGGGCGCAACTGAAGTTGTTCACCGACTTTCGCCCAACTCCGAAATTCACTCCCCTTCAGCCTTTCTCTTGCTCTTCACTGGCGATTGGGATGATGCGGGTTGGCAACTGCACCAGTGGCAAGAAAAATTCCTGTGCCCAACTGCCCCACAAAACTTCCCTTGGGTTCAGTTCAACTCTTGGTTCGGTTGGACAACGAACATCAACGAAGCGATTTTGAAGCGCGAAGTTGACATCGCTGCTGATTTGGGTTGTGAGGTTTTTGTCGTTGACGCTGGTTGGTATGAAGGTTGCGGCACAGGCGATTTTGGACACGGGTTGGGCAATTGGGTTGAGCACAAAAGCAAATTCCCAAATGGCTTGAAAGCCTTGTCAGATTATGTCCACAGCAAGGGCATGAAGTTCGGGCTGTGGGTTGAACCTGAACGAATTGACCTTGAAACCGAAATAGCAAAGCAGCACCCTGAATGGCTTGCAAAGCGAGACGGGAAAATCATCGGTGGTGGTCGCTACGCTCACCTTTGCTTCGGCAACCCGCAAGTCGTGGCGTGGTTCAAAGAACGGTTGGCGAAAATCGTCGCCGACTATGGCGTTGATTGGCTCAAATGGGACTACAACATCGCTTACGGCTTGGGTTGCAATGACGCAACGCATGGACACCAAGAAGGCGATGGGACTTACGCTCAT
>Ga0197143_1001576_pt1 | contig 18966 bp, 17 predicted proteins | sample GBS70_MetaG_FD_148603 | JGI IMG/M metagenome (GOLD analysis project Ga0197143, IMG submission 148603) | Sediment microbial communities from Great Boiling Springs, Gerlach, Nevada, United States - GBS 70_MetaG | ecosystem: Environmental > Aquatic > Thermal springs > Hot (42-90C) > Sediment...
CTCAAGGAGGCCTGTAATTCTAACTGTATCCTCTTCTGAAGGATAACCAGCCATTATGTAGGGAATAAAGGCCTTTTTTCCCTTTTTTCGCAAAGTAAGGAATTTGACTGTTACTTCGCCACCTGAGTCAATGGAAGTCTTTGACATTTAGATATTATGCCATAAAATCAATTTAAGAGGCTATTTTCTTCCACTATTGATTGACCCTCTGGAGAAGGGGTGAAGTAAACATATTTATCATAAAAGACTTCTTCTCTGGTGAAAAAACCTATGGATCAATTGATGAGGTAATGGAAACTCTGTACTGCACCCTATTTGTCAAGACATTTTTATGCCCTAAAGTTGTAGAGGTCATATCTTGCCTCAAATTCCTCCGGACTCAGATATCCAAGTTGAGAGTGAACATAAAGCTTGCCCAAGTCCCTCTCTATCCAATTGCTTATCACTCGTCCATTTCCTCTGCTTCATCTTACACCTCCATTCCTAAGGTTTATCTCTCCCTAACAAGAGAGTTTAACCTCTACAACTTTGGTGTGTCCAGTCCCTACGGGGTTCAGTATAGTGTTTTAAGAACTCCCCTTGCTCTTAAAAACTCCTCTGCCTTTTGGTGGCGAAGTAACAGTTTCTTCAGAGGAGGCTAATTGCTACTAGCTCCATCAATTTCATGATAACTATAAATTTTTAGGATAGATGGAATATTTTAAAGCAATCATAAATATTATCACGGATACTATGATAATATTTGAAGACCTCTTGAAAGACCAGAACATAGCCGAGGAGATACTGATACCAGATGGGACTCCTCAAATATTGATTGATTGGGAACAAGTCAGTCGGGCTTGCAAATCTGATTTATAAATGCAATTGATGCCATGCCAGATGGTAGTCAACTGACAATATTCTCTGGTTTTGAAGAGAGAAATAATGCGGGATTTATTTATATAAAGGTTTCTGATACAGGTGTAGGAATACTGAAAGATAGTTTACTCTTCATCTTTGAACCCTTTTATTTTACAAAGGAAAATAGGTCGTGGAACTGGTCTCGGCTTATCAATAACAAGGTGTGAGTTCTAGCAGAAAAGGATAAACCAAGAGATATAATCAACAAAACTCTATATAATATAAACTCGAATTACGCAAGGTAATTCAGGTTTATTAAAAATCACAAAGGGGCAAAGCCCCTTTAAGGAACAGAGACCTCAAACTCCTCAGCCAGCAGAGCTTGAGATAAAGTTGAAATATAAAGATAAAAGAAACTTTCATTTTCAACTTCGTTAGATTGGGGAGACAAAGGAGTAGAGCCCCTTTGAGTTGAGGCGAAGCTTTGAGGGACTCTGTCCTCAAAGTAAACCACCTATATTTGCATAATTGGGGATAAATAAAAAGGTGGAACCCTCAAATATTGTCTTGCCTTTGAGAAAAATCTTGTTGAATCAATGCCTCAGACAAGAAGCCCGACCCTATCATTTCTGATAGAATCGGGCTTCTTTTTACTTATTGGATTGACACCGTCTTTATTGTTTTAAAGAAGGTGAAGCTATCCTTACCTTCTTCCCCTGGTGCAGGATCAAGCTGATACCTCAGCTCCACTATGATATCCATTTCCTTTGCCTTGATATCCCTCACAAGCTTTCCCTCTTTTTCTACATCTTCGTAAGGAAATTTTATCTCATAAGTCTCGACCCTCGTTTGGAAAGGCTGGAGGCTTGTATCGCGCACATATCCCATCTTAAAATGGGCTCCATATATCATAGCGTCACCACGGCTGTTAGTAGCCTGGGGCATGTATATCTTTGAATCCTTAAATACCTCTTTACCATCCTTTGTCTTAGCGGTCACTTCCAGGACCAGCCTCTGCGGAGATGGTCAGCCATCAGGGATCCTGTGGCCAGCCTTATTAGTAAGCCTTACAGTGACTACAGCCATTGGGATTGAATCACCAGCTCTCAAAAGGAATTTGTATGCCTTGGCACTAACCTCTACATCTACAGCCCTCTTTGCCATATCCTTGTCGCGATAGGCCGGCATGAGGTGTCCTTTATTGTCCTTTTTCATATGACAATCCTGACAGGTCTCAACAGCTATACCAGCAGAGGGCACATAACTGTGAAGATAGCTTCCATAAAGGGTTCCGCACTGGGAAGGCTGGGGAAACTCAAGGTTGGGTCCAAGGCCGTGGCATTGTCCGCACATAATAGCCTCGCTCATTATTCCACTCTTTTTAAGAGTTTTATATTTTGGATCACCATGAGGCCCCTCTTTTGACCCATAGATAACACCAGGCTCTGGTTCACCGTCCTGCCATTTGTGGACAATAGCCTTTGTATTATGACAGACAATACAGTTAATACTCACCTTTTTGAGGGTTTCAGCATCTGCCCTTATAAAGGCCTCTGCAAGCTCTCGGGCAAGTTCGTCCGTCCCATCCTTTAGTACATGGGGAGCATGGCACTTGAAACAGTAGGCAAGATGCTCAAGCTTAATATCCTTCACCTCTTTTACACCAGCCTTCGTAAAGGCCTTCATAAGACCACCCTCTATCATGCCCTTGAATCCACCAATTGTCCTTCTGGTTCCAACCAGGGATTGGGCATGAATGGATTTCTCCCATTCTTCGTACTGTTTGGGATGGCACTGTTTACATGAGCTTACATCATACATCTTTGCAAGCTCATCAATGGATCTTGCCTTCTTTGCTGATGCAGTTAAAGGCATGGCAATGAGCATTGCCAGTATTAATAGTAACAGCCTTTTCATACAATCCTCCTCCTTTTGTTTTTTGGGTTCAAAGAACCCGGTAAATATTTTTTCCTTCTCTCACCTCCTTTCTAAATTTCCAGAAGGGCCCTGCAAGGCTGACCTTGCAGGGCAAGTTTTCAAGGGGAGGTTTTAAAACCCTCTGCTGGAGGTTTATCCAGCAGAGATTGGGGGATATATAAATACTTATTAGTTTTTTGAATTATGGAAGACCCTAAGAGGGATAGAAAGGGAATAACCTCCTGGTATGCCTCTATTGGGAAAGATGTTATCTGATGGTCAATTATCTGGTTACTGCATATATCAAGGTTTAAGATTACAGGCTCATGAGTTACATAATATACTGTAGAGTTTAAAAATGGCATGCTACAAAGTGCCACCAGAATAAAAAGAGTCGTAATCCTTGGGCCCTTCATATAAAAAATTATACATTAAGTAAGGGTAGATTGTCAACTTAAAATTATAAGTTTAAACAGGCTACAGCTGAAATTCCTTCAGCCTTAAGCCTGTCCCTGTAGTGTGTGTCATACCTGTCCAAAATAAAGTTTCAATGGGCATAAGGCCAACTATTACTTACGCCATCCCTAAAAAGCACAAAAGGCGACTCCTTGATGTAACTTGTTAAATAACCTGTCATGACCTTAATATACCTCTCAAATAAGTTGATAACCTCATTATACCCTAATAAAATAATGCTGTCGCTTCTTTTGTGTTTTTGAGGCCTTATGCCTATTTTAAAAGCCCCTTTCAATTTGTTTTGGACAGCACTGAGTGTGTGTATAGAATTAATATACACCTGTATGATTATTTTATTCTATAAAGTAAGGTAAGAAGGGCTTAAAAGACAGGCTACTGGCTATGGGCGTTAGGATATTAAAGTAGGCTAACAGGCTATAGGCTTAAGGAAATTAGAAAAAATCCTGAAGCCTGTAGCCTAATCTTCAACCTCAAGCCGAAAATGCTGGCACGGAATTTGCGTACTAAAGTTAGAGGTTTGAGATATGAAAAAAAGAGAGAGAATACTTGTAGTAGATGATGACCCTGTAATAGCCCAGAGCTGTAAGAGGATACTGAGCTCAGAAGGGTATGTTGTCTCTGTTGCTGAAAAAGGCGAGGAGGCAATAAAGAAAGTATCAAAGGAGGAATTCAGTCTTGTTATAACTGACATAAGACTGCCAGATCTATATGGCCTTATTGTTTTGAAGGAGACAAAGGTCATACAGCCCGAAAGTGAGGTGGTGGTGATTACAGGTTACCCGTCCCTTGAGGATGCAAAGGAATCAGTGAGGCTCGGTGCCTTTGAGTACATCGAAAAGCCCTTTACCCCTGAATTTATTATTAATACAGCAAAAAAGGTTTTTGATAGAAAGGGATGGATCCTAAGGAAGGCCTATATTGACCAGTTCAGATATGGCGTTGTTCCTTCTTCTGAGCTTGATGAAAGGACTATTTATTATAAAGAAGGCACCTGGGCAAGGCCTTTAAGGGAGGATTACTGGGAGATAGGTATTGATGTTAGATACTGGTTTCTTGCTGGTCAACTTCTTTATCTTGAATTACCTCAAGGATTGAAGGCCCTTGCAAGCGGAGAGCCCTTTTGCAGACTTCTTACAGGAGGAGGTCAGATCTTTGAACTTCCAGCTCCAATGACAGGTGTTGTGAAGGAGATCAACGAAAGGGCAAATGATATAATGTGTTCCCTTACAGAAAGCCACCTCTCAGAGGGATGGTTACTCTGGGTTGTGAGAATAGAACCTATAAAATAGGTCTTGCCCGGCCTTTAGGCAAAGTTTTATAATCTTGTATTATCAGATAACCTGAAGTTTTAATTTTAAGGAGGTCTCGGGATGAAGGCCAATATCCTTGTAGTAGATGATGAGCCTATAGTGCTTAAAAGCTGCGAGAGAACCCTTGCACCAGAAGGCTTTAATGTAATAACAGTAGATAGGGCAAAGGAGGCCCTGGAGATCATTAAAAGGGATACAATAGATTTAGTTATTACAGACCTGAAGATGCCAGAGATGGATGGTGTAGAGTTCATAAGACATATAAGGGAGATAAAACCTGATATAGGTGTCGTCGTGATTACAGGATATCCCTCTCAGGAGAGTTTAAAGGAGACCCTGAGCCTACGCATCCTCGATTACCTTCCAAAGCCCTTTTCTCCAGCCCTTTTACTTGATGTGACCATGCGGGCTATTGATGCAAGAAAGGCTGTGGTAAGGGAGGTGCCACCAGAAGAAAACCCTGAATATATTACTCAGAAGCTCGATGGAATAATAAAGAAGTACAAGAATAAACCTGGAAGCCTTATCCCTGTTCTTCAGGAGGCTCAGGAGGTTATAGGATATCTTCCTCCTGTTGTTCAAAGGTACATAGCAAAAAATTTAAACATTCCCGTAAGTGAGGTTCACGGTGTTGTGTCTTTTTACTCCTTCTTTACAATGAAACCAAAAGGAAAGCACAATATCAGGGTCTGTCTTGGAACAGCCTGTTATGTTAAGGGTGCAGAGGAGATATTAAAGAAATTCAAGGAGAAGTTAAATATAGATGTTGGAGAGGTTACAAAGGACAGGGCCTTTTCCCTTGAGAGTGTAAGATGCCTTGGTGCCTGTGGTCTTGCTCCTGTTGTGGTTGTTGATAAGGAGACCTTTGGTGCCGTAACTCAGGCAAAGGTTAATCAGATATTAACTCATTATAAGGCTTAATAAAAGGAGGCACTATACCATGCCAAAACTCACCGTTGAGGATCTTAAGAAGATAAAAGAACAGCAAAGGGCCCTCTTTTCCTTAAGAGAGGGCAAGTTCAGGGTAAAGGTTACTGTCCATATGGGAACATGTGGCCTTGCTGCTGGAGCCAGAGATGTTATGGATGCCCTCCTTGAAGAGATAAATAATGCCAATGTTACAGATGTTATGGTTACCACCTCAGGATGTGCAGGCCTCTGTGCAAAGGAACCTATGGCAACTGTCGAGATACAGGGAAGTGCACCTGTTAAATATGTATTTCTCAACAAGGATAAGATAAGGCGGATATTTAAAGAGCATATTCTGGGTGGTAAGCCTGTTGAGGAATATGCCCTTGTTGTTGGTAGTGAAACAGCTTATTAAGGAGGCCTTGCTATGGAAAAGAGACCAAGAATAACATTAATGCTCTGTGGTGGTACGGGCTGCATTGCTGGTGGAAGTCTCAAGGTAAAAGAGGCCTTTGAAAAGGAGCTTGCCCAGAAGGGCCTTACTGATGAGATAAATATTGTTCTTACTGGTTGCAATGGCTTTTGTGCTGAGGGACCAATAGGGATTGTCTATCCTGATGATATCTTTTACGAGAAACTTACACCTGATGATGCAAAGATAATTGTTCAGGAGCACTTCATAAAAGGAAGACCTGTTGAAAGGCTCATGTACAAGGAGCCTGTAAAGAAGCATGCTATTCCTGTAATGAATGAGATTCCCTTCTTTAAACATCAGGTTTTGAGGGCCTTAAGAAACAAAGGTCTTATTGACCCTGAGAGGATAGAGGACTACATTGCAAGGGATGGATATATGGCTGCTGCAAAGGCCCTTCTTGAGATGACACCTGAGGAGATAATAAGGGAGGTAAAGAACTCAGGCCTTCGTGGTAGAGGAGGTGCAGGTTTCCCAACAGGTCTTAAGTGGGAACTCTGCAGCAAGGTAAAATCTGAGCTGAAGTTTATCCTCTGTAACGGTGATGAAGGAGACCCAGGTGCCTTCATGGACAGGTCAATTATGGAAGGTGATCCCCATTCTGTCCTCGAAGGCATGATCATAGCAGGAAAGGCCATAGGTGCTACAAAGGGATATATCTATGTGAGGGCAGAATATCCCCTTGCAGTAAAGAGACTCCAGATCGCTATTGAACAGGCAAGGGAGAAAGGTCTTCTTGGTGAGGATATCCTTGGAAGTGGCTACAGCCTTGATATAGAGATCTATCAGGGAGCTGGTGCCTTTGTCTGTGGCGAGGAGACAGCACTGATGCGTTCCATAGAGGGAAAGCGTGGAATGCCAAGACCAAGGCCTCCATTCCCTGTTTACAAAGGCCTCTGGGACAAGCCCTCAGTACTCAACAATGTTGAGACCTTTGCAAATGTTCCACCCATAATCCTCCATGGTGCAGAGTGGTTCAGGAGCCTCGGAACAGAAAAATCTCCAGGCACCAAGGTTTTTGCCCTTACAGGTGCTATAAATAATGTGGGACTTATAGAGGTTCCAATGGGTATACCCCTCAGAACCATAATATATGACATAGGTGGTGGAATAAAGAAAGGAAGAAAGTTCAAGGCAGTTCAGCTTGGGGGGCCATCAGGAGGCTGTATACCAGAGCATCTTCTCGACACACCTGTTACCTATGAAGACATTGTCCAGACAGGTGCTATTGTTGGCTCAGGTGGAATGGTCGTTATGGACGACCTGAACTGCATGGTTAGTGTTGCAAAGTTCTTTCTTGAATTCACAACAGACGAGTCCTGTGGGAAATGCACTCCCTGCAGGATAGGCACAAAGGTAATGCTCGATATCCTTACAGATATAACAGAAGGTCGTGGCAAGGATGGTGATATCGAGACCCTTGAAGACCTTGCAAAGGATATTATTGCTGCAAGCCTTTGCGGTCTTGGTCAGACAGCACCAAACCCTGTGCTTACAACAATCAAATATTTCAGGGATGAATATGAATCCCACATATATGAAAAGTGGTGCAAGGCTGGTGTATGCAGGTCCCTTGTAACTTTCTATATTGATCCTTCAACCTGTACTGGCTGTGGTGCCTGCGCAAGGGTATGTCCTCAAAAGGCAATCTCAGGAGAGAGGAAAAAGCCCCATTCAATTGACCAGTCCCTCTGCATTAAGTGCAGACAATGCTATGAGACCTGTAAATTCAATTCAGTAAAGACAGGTCCAAGAGACATGTTCAAAAAAGAAGAACCCGCTGAGCCCTTAGAGGAGGAGGTTAAAAGATGATAAATCTTAAGATAAATGGAAAAGAGATTCAGGCTAAGGATGGTTCAACTATCCTCAAGGCAGCCCTTGACAATGGTATATACATTCCCCATCTCTGCTGGGATAGAAGGCTTGAGCCCTATGGTGGTTGCAGACTCTGCATAGTTGAAGTAGAGGGTCAGAGGAGGCTTATTACCTCCTGTGCTGCACCAGTAGAAGAGGGAATGGTTGTATGGACAGAGACACCAAAGGTTGTAAAGGCAAGAAAGACCGTCCTCGAGCTTCTTCTTCTTTACCATCCCCTTGATTGCCCAATATGTGATAAGGCAGGAGAGTGCGAACTTCAGGACCTTGCCTTTAAATACGGACCTACTGAGAGCCGATTTACAGCAAAGAGGAAGAGAGAACCTGAAAGGCTCGACAGCCCTATTGTTGAAAGGAATCCCAATAGATGCGTCCTCTGCGGAAAGTGCGTGAACCTCTGTAGAGACCATCAGGGAGTTGGTGCCCTTGCAATTATTGGAAGGGGCTTTAAGGCAAAGATAAGCCCAGCCTTCGAAGAGACCCTTGACTGTGAATTCTGCGGTCAGTGTATAGATGCCTGCCCTGTTGGAGCTCTTGGTGCAAAACCTTACAGACATCGCTCAAGGGTATGGTACATGGATGAATACCAGATCATCTGTCCTTACTGCGGATGTGGTTGTACAACGAATATCTCTGTAAGAGAAGGAAAGATCATAAGGGCAAGAGGAAAAGAGGCCGTGGGAATAAATGATGGAAACCTCTGCAGTAAAGGAAGGTTTGGTTTTGACTTTCTTTATTCAGAAAAAAGGCTTACCACGCCATTAATAAGAAAGGAAGGTGAACTAAGGCCGGCTCCTTGGGATGAGGCCTTGAGATTTATTGCTGAAAGACTCGAGATTATAAAAAATACCTATGGCCCATCCTCCATAGGTGCCATCGGTTCTCAGAGGTGCACTGTAGAGGACAATTTCATGCTCCAGAGGTTCATGCGGGAGGTTATAGGCACAGATAATATTGATTCAGGCGCTCGCTTCGGATTTGCAAGGGCCCTTGAGGCCTTGATGGAATCTTCTGGTCTGGATTATATGCCTGTGGACTGGCAGAAGCCTCTTGAAAAGTCTCTTCTACTTGTAATTGAGTCAGACATCACAGCAACCCATCCAGTATGGGGTCTTAATTTCCTTCAGGCAAAGAGAAGAGGTGCCTATCTAATTACTGCTGACTCAAGGCAGACAAAACTCGCAAGGCACAGCACCCACTGGCTCAGGCTGAAGCCTGGTACAGGCGTTGCTCTTCTTAATGGTATTGCAAACTATATAATTGAAAATGGCCTTTTTGATAAAGACAGGGTATCAGGCATAAAAGGCTTCAGCGAGTGGACAAACCATGTTAAGAGATTTAACCTTAAAGAGACCTCTCAAATAACAGGCCTTCCAGAGACCACGATCGAAGAAGTGGCAAGGCTCATTGCCTCCACACCAAAGAGGCTTATAGCCCTTAGTTCTGGTGCCTCGGAGAATAATAAGTCTAAGGACCACTACATAGCTTCAGCCAATCTACTAATGCTCCTTGGAGAGGAGATAGATAACCTCCAGTTACCAGCAGAGTTTTCCAATACCCTTGGACTATGGCTGAGTGGTGTAAGACCTCTAAAGGATGGAAAGACCCTCAAAGACATGCTTTACAAAGAGGGAAGCCTTAAGGCCCTTTATATCATGGGTGAAGATCCTGTTACAGTATTCCCAGACGGTTCAACAATCGAAAGGAATCTTAAAAACCTTGAACTCCTCATAGTACAGGACATAGTCCTTACAGAGACTGCAAGGCTTGCCCATGTGGTACTGCCAGCCTCAGCCTGGGCAGAAAAGGATGGCACCTTTATTGGAATGACAGGCCTTGAACAGAAAATAACAAAACTCCTTCCTGATCAGGGAGATTCAACTCCAGACTGGAAGATCCTCAGAAACCTTGCAAGGATAATGGGTTATGAAATAGGTAGAGATATAAACTCTGTTAAGGAGGATTTCAAGAAAAAACTCTCAGCAGAAGGATACATCCTTGAAGGCTCAAGGTGGAAAAAACCTCAGAGATTAGAGCCTTCCTTCAGGATTGCTGACCTTAAGGTCAAGGCAAGGCCTGAAAAGCCCCAGGAGGTTTATCTCCTCACTGGCAATGTCCTTCAGCATTCAGGTGTTCTTTCCTATCTTTCAAAGACCCTCGATTCTGCAGTGGCTGATGCAGTCCTTACAATAAATGAGGAGGATGCAAAGAGGTTGAACATAAAAGACGATACCTTTGTTAAGGTTACCTCTCCAAAAGGCTCAGTATATTTAAAGACAAGGGTTACTGATGAGGTTCCTGAAGGAGTTGCCTTTGCACCCCTTCACTTCCCTCATGCAAGACTAAATACCCTCCTTACCCTTCCATCAGATGGTGAGATTCCACTGGAGGTTATTGAGATAAGTAAAGGGTAAGGTTTGATTAAGACATTTAGGTTGGTAAGGAACAATTGGGTTTATAACCAACAATTACGATCCCTGAATTGTCTGCCTCTTCAATTGCCTTATCTTTTTGAACAAAAAGACATGCCCCTGCCTCCAAGGCAAGGACTGAACAGCCTGATTCCTTCATAGACTTTATTGTTTCTATACCAGCCACAGGTACATCAAATCTCAGATCCTGCTGGGGCTTACTTACCTTTACTACAACCGCTCCTTCGTGAGCAAGTTTACCACCCCTTTTGATTGCCCTGTCTGTTCCTTCTATTGCCTCAACTGCCATTACAGCCCTGTCTTTTACAACAACCGTCTGGCCTATGTCGAGCCTTCCGACCTCCTTTGCTATATTAAAGCCAAATTCTATATCCTCTATCTGGGCCTTTGTTGGTCTCTTTTTTGTAAACACCCCTTCTTTAACTAAGAGGGAGCCTGCCAGGTCTGTTATCTTCAGGACATTTATACCATCTTTCTCCAGCTCCTTTACTATTGAAAGCATTATTGTGTCATCTTTTCTGTCAGGAAGACTCATAAGGAGCTTTATAGCCCTTAAATCAGGCATTATACTGCTACGATAAAGGAGTTCCTTTGGTGCCTTGCCAGCCATAACTACCTTATTTATGCTGGCCTTCTTGAGGGTTTCTATTATGCTGCCAAGTTTCCCTATGCTTATCCATCGGACTTCATCAGAAAGGTTTTCAATCTCTGGAGAAGCCAGTTCTTTAAGGGCAACAGTGAAGACCCTTAGGGCTTGCCTCTTTGCCTCTTTTGCGATCAATAAAGGAAGCTCTCCAGTGCCAGCTATAATTCCGATAAAGTTTGAAGGCTCTCTCACCTGCAGATGCCCCTTTTATTCTCCTTGAGAAATTCTATAAGGGTCTTAATCTCCTCTGTATAAGGAAGGGTCTCGAGAACCTTTTTAATGGCATCACTCAGGGTAAGGTTTTCTCTAAAGAGGATCTTATAAGCCTTCTTTAATTCAGATATGGTCTCATCAGAGAAACCGTGTCTCTTAAGACCAACAGTGTTGAGGCCATGAAGTTCTGCCCTTGCACCTGCAGCCATCATGTAGGGAGGGATATCCTGACCAACACCGCTGAATCCACCAACCATGGCATAGGCACCAATCCTTGTAAACTGGTGGACTGCTACAAGCCCACCTATTACTGCATAGTCATAGACATGGACATGGCCGGCAAGGGTTGCTGCATTTGCCATTATAATATTGTTGCCAATCTTACAGTCATGGGCGATGTGGACATAGGCCATAAGGAAATTATTATTGCCTATCTCTGTCCATCCATCTCCTCCAACAGATGCCCTGTGGATTGTAACACTCTCACGAATTATGTTATTGCTGCCTATCCTTACTCCTGTATCTTCACCTTTATATTTCAGGTCCTGTGGAGGAAGGCCAATGGTTGTGAAGGGATAGATCTGGCAGTTTGGACCAATCTCTACCTTTCCTTCAATCACCACATGACTCAGAAGCCTTGTACCAGTTCCGAGTTTCACAGGGCCATTAATCACACAGTAAGGACCGATAAAGACATTGTCTTCAATAATCGCTTCTTTTGATACTATAGCTGTTGGATGGATTTCTAACATGCTTATAGCTCCCTGTCTGTTACCATTGCTGAGAATTCTGCCTCTGCTGCAAGTTTATCACCAACAAAGGCCTCTCCAGAGAACTTCCATACAGAGCCCCTTGAGTGAAGGACTTTAACTTCAAATCTTAACTGGTCTCCAGGGGTAACGGGCTTCCTGAATTTTGCTTTCTCGATGGTTAGAAAATAGACATGCCTTCCCTGAATCCCTGATTTATAGGCAAGAATCCCAGCTGTCTGGGCCATTGCCTCAATTATGAGGACACCTGGCATTACAGGATTCCCCGGGAAGTGGCCAACAAAGAATTGCTCATTCATGGTAACATTCTTTATTGCTGTAATCTTTACATTTGGTTCAATCTCAAGAACCCTGTCAACGAGCAAAAAGGGATACCTGTGGGGAAGAATGGATTGAATCTCCTTGATATCAATCATGGCTGACCTCCTTATTCAGTCTCTCTTCTATATCTTTAATCCTTTTAAAAAGCTCCGGTAATCTCTTGTAAAGGGCAAATAATTTGAACCATTCCCTTGCTGGAAGGGTTGGAGTACCAAAGTAATCTCCTGCCTTCAAATTATCCATTATCCCGGACTGGGCACCGACCTTAACACCACTTTCTATCTTTATGTGGTCTGCGACTCCAACCTGTCCTGCAAGGATTACACCTGCACCCAGCTCTGAACTCCCCGCAATTCCTGTCTGGGCAACTATTATGCTGTGGGGGCCAATCTTAACATTATGGGCAATCTGGACAAGGTTATCAATCTTTGTGCCCTGTCTGATTATTGTGTTACCCTTTGTTGCCCTGTCTATGGTTACATTTGCACCTATCTCAACATCATCCTCAATAATTACACCACCAACCTGGGGGATCTTATAATGCCTTCCCTCATAAAAAACATAACCAAATCCATCAGAACCTATTACTGTGCCTGAATGAATGATGACCCTGTTTCCTATGGAAACCCTTTCTCTTATAACCACATTTGGATAGATCAGGCAGTCCTCACCAATAATTGTATCCTCTCCAATAAAGACATTAGGACCTATGACTGTACCCCTCCCAATCCTTGCACCTTTTGATATATAGGCAAAGGGATAAACTGTAACAGAACTCTCAAGGGATGCACCTTCTTCGATGAAGGCCTGTTCACTTATTCCCTTCAGTTCTGGTTTTTTAACATAGAAAAGCTCAAGAAGCCTCGCAAAGGCATACTGAGGATTTTTAACCTTTATCTGGGCAACAGAAAGGTCTTCAAGGAACTCTTTTACTACAATAGCTCCTGCCCTGAGCTTAATATCCTTTGGAAGCTTTTCTCCCCTTAAAAAGGTAATATCACCCTCTCTGGCATCCTCAATACCTTCAACACCAGTAATAGTGAGATCAGGATCTCCCCTGAGCTCACCATTAAGATATTCTGCAATCTCTTTGAGTTTCATTTAGCTGTCCTTATTGTGATAGAGCGACAGTGCGACAGTCAAAATATGGAAAATTTATTCTACTTTTTCTGTCTTTCATCATAAATCTTTATGACCCTGCTCGTGAGGTCAAGGCCTTCCTTTGAATAGAGAATAAGACCTTCCGAGGATTCAAGGATAATGGTATATCCTTCCTTCCTGCCAATATCTTCAATAATATCCTTTAGCTCCTTTATTATACCTGTAGTAAGGTCTCTCCTCTTTTTTTCAACCTCTGACTGGGCATCCTGAACAAGCTTCTGGTAATCCTGAATTGCCTTTTCTATCTGAGACTGTTTTTCCTGTCTTGCCTGTTCACTCAGGGCTCCTGCCTGTTTTTCGAATTCTGCCCTCTGATTGTTTATCTTCTTTTCAAGTTCATCTATCTGGGACTGCTTCTGCTTTATAAGAGCTTCGAGCTCTGCCTTTGCCTCCCTGCCTCGCTTTGATTCATTGAGGGCCTTATTTAGGTCCACATAGCCTATTTTGAGGTCAGCACCAAAAGAGTTATTTGCAACTACCCCTGAAAATAAGAGGATAATTGCCAGAAGTATTGTCTTTAACATCCTTTCCTCCATATGCAGATGTCGGACATATTGACTTCCTGACATCTGTGATTTGGTGAGGGACAAAGCCCCTAAGCTGTTATTGATTTTTTTAAAAGAATGTTCCAAAGGTGAATTCAATCCTGCCATTGCTCTCATAAGGCCTTGGGTCAAGGTTCCTTCCATACTCAAGCCTTATAGGCCCTATTGGTGAAATCCATCTAATGCCAAAGCCTGCTGTCCTCCTGAGACTATCCATGGGCTCTGAGCGAAGGAAGGCCTTTCCAGCATCAAAGAATAATACCCCTTTTAGCCTTGCCTCTTCAATAAGGGGAAAGATATATTCAAGATTGAATATCAATTCCTTTGTGCCACCAATAGGCTCATTGTTCTCATCAACAGGACCAGCCTGTCCATAACCAAGGCCCCTTACTGTGTAGATACCCCCTACATAAAATCTTTCATACACTGGAAGGTCCCTTCCAAAGGCACCTGTAGCATAACCTATCCTACCCCTTAATGAAAAGGTCGTACTTCCCCAGGGAAAGAACCAAGCAGAATCAAGGACACCTCTTACAAAACCATTTGTTCCTCCAAGGCCTGCTACGGTAAGATAAAGGGCATTCCTTGACCCTCTGGATGGATCAAGGAAGTTGTCCCTTGAGTCTCTTGCAATTGTGGGACTTATACTGCTCGTTACCCTTTTGCCAGCCTGGTCTTTAATAAGCTGAGGGGCCTCTTCATCTACATTCTCAATGGTTACACTCTCAAGATTGTAGGCAATACTTCCTCCCCAGTATTCTGAAAAACTCTTTCCTAAAGATACCTCAAAACCTGTTGCCCTCCTGTCGTAGAGGGGATACTGTCTTGAGGATTTGTAAACACTGAGGCCGAATGAAAGAGGTTTATCCATAAACCAGGGGTCTCTATAGGAAAGCTCATAGAGGGTCCTTCTTCCACCAAACTCCCCTCTTAATTTTATATACTGACCTCTTCCCCCGAGATTCCCTTGAGTTACATCAACCATTGCTATCCATCTATCTATGGAGCTGTAGCCACCACCAACACTCAGCATGCCTGTGGGTCTTTCCTTTACTTTAATATCTATGTCCACTGTCTTTTCCTCTGCACGTGGTCTTGGTACAAGCTCAACAGTCTCAAAGAACTGGAGATTGTTTATCCTTTCATAACTCCTTCTCAGGAGTTTGCTGTTAAAGATATCCCCTTCGTCAAGCCTCATCTCACGCCTTATTACCTTATCCCATGTTTTTATATTTCCGAATATCTCTATCCTTCCAACCCTGAAGAGTTCACCTTCCTGAACCCTCAGGATAAGTTTAAGTGTTCTTTTTTCATCATCAGGTATTACATCAGGCACAACAGTGGCAAGGGCATATCCCCTTTCAGAATAAAAATCTATTATTGCTCCTATATTCTTTCTTAAGGCCTCTCTGCTAAATATATCTCCTTTCTTTATTGTTACAAACTTCATTAAATCTTCTGTAGGATAGTTTTTATTCCCCTCAAGGCTCACCTCACTGACACTATACTGCTCACCCTCCTGAATAGTGATCTTTACCTCTATCCATCTTCTATCATCTGAAAGCTTCAGTTCTGGATTTGAGACCGCAACCTTAATATATCCATTATTGAGATAAAGGTCCTTTATCCTCTCAATATCATTTCTGACCTCATCCCTTTTGTAATATCCCGACTTTGTGATAAAAGAGAAAAAGCCTCTCTCCTTTGTTTTCATTACCTTCTTGATCTTTTTTTGTGGTATCTTCTCTGCACCTTCAATAATAATCTTTTTTATCTTAACAACAGGGCCCTCTTCAATCATATAGGTAAGGCTTACAGAGTCTTCTCTAAGCTTTCTAACCACAGGGATTATATTTACAAGGTAATATCCGTGCTCTTCGTAAAGAGCCTTTATCTTTCCTGCATTATCCTGTATAAGGGTTGGGTCAGCTATTGAGCCAGGGTTTATGGCTATGGTCTCCCTTAGCTTCTGATCATCAAACTTCTCATTGCCATCAAAGTTGATCTTCTGGATAGTTGGTTTTTCCTTTAGAATATAGATAAGCTTCACTCCACCAGGGACAGGCTCCATCTCTACCTTTACATCATCAAAGTAACCCATCCTGTAGATCTCTTTTATGTCATTGCTGACATTCTCAGGAGATACAGGCACATTAAGAGGTTGTGTAATCTTTGCCCTTACTGCTGTTTCTGTAACACGCCTTGCTCCTTTTATCTCAATGGAGACAACAACGGGCTCAACTGTTACTTCGCCACCAGGAACTGTTCCTTGCGCCACCAGCTCTGCCCTTAATAAAGGACCAGCAGCTGTTAGTTGCGTGAGCAATAGAATCAGAAGTATTACGAAGTTGAAAGGGAAAGTTGAAAGTGAAAGTCTTTTCTCTTCCAATTTATTTTAATCTCCTGTTTTAGGCTCTCTATCCATTTAAACTCAATAGTATAGCCACATCTGTCCAAGATAGGTCTTAAAAGGGCATGAGGCCAAAGAACAGGCTACCGTAGGCTACAGGCTATAGAATTTTTCCCTAATATCCTGAAGCCTAACGCCTACAGCCTATCTTAAGCCTTCAGCCTATTTGAGGCCTTATGTCCTCTTTAAAATACCATTTTAATTTATTTTGACAGCTATGTAGTATAGCATAATTTTAGGGCAAAACAGGGTCAGAAATCAGAGTTTAAGGAAAAATTTATTCCTCAAAATCTGACCACTGATCTCCGATCTCTGACTTCCGATTCAGGCTCTTGCCAAAAAAGGGCTTAATATCTTAGCATTAATAAATGCTCAAAAAGCCCTGGACCTCTCTAACAAACAAGCTGATTTTCACCATAGGTCTTTTGATGACCATCGGAGGCCTCCTCTCTGCATATCTCTATCTTAAATATCAGGAAGACCTGATGCTTAAAAATCTCCTCACTCAGGTTGATATATCCTCTGAGCTTATAAGAGGGGGACTCCACTACGGCATGCTCAGTTCAAGGCGTGAGGTAATAGAGCAGACCATAGATGCTGTAAAAGAAGTAGAGGGTGTAAGAGTGATACGGATATTTGATACAAATGGGAAGGTCTTCTATTCCTCAAGGCGCGATGATATTGGAAGATTTATCGACAAACAGACGGAAGGAGATTGTGCAGCCTGTCATGGAAAAGGACAGTTCAAATTAAATCGTAATGACAGGAAAGGCTGCTGGAGGATTAGCAGGCTTCCCTCTGGCGAAAGGGTGATAAACTTCATAAAGCCCATCATGAATGAACCTGCCTGTTATACTGCAGAATGCCACAGACACAGCAAGAATCAGACCGTTTTAGGATTTATAGAGACAAGCTTTAGCGCTTCATCGGTTGATGCACTGATCAAAAAAAATAAGACTAACACAATTATCTATGGTGCATCCTTTATTGCCCTCCTTTCTGTCTTTCTCTGCTTTATACTGTGGAGATTTGTTACAAAGCCCTTGAGCCTTCTCGAAGAAGGCATGAAAAATATAGCAAAGGGAAACCTTGACCACAGGATTGAGATAAGGTCACGAGATGAGATGGGTCTCCTTGCTGAGACCTTTAACTCTATGGCTCAGGAGCTGAAAGAATCGAGACACAAACTTGAGCAGTGGACAAAGTGCCTCGAGGAGGAGGTTGAAAAGAAGACCATAGAGATTAAAAAGGCTCAGGAGCAATTAATGAATGCTGAAAAGCTTGCCGCTCTTGGAAGAATGGCTGCAGGCTTTGCCCATGAGCTTAACAGTCCTCTTACAGGTATCATAACCTTTGCCCACTTAATCATGAAGAGGCTTCCAGAAACAGATAAAGAAAATAGAGAGGATCTTCAGGTAATAATTGACCAGGCAGAAAGGTGCAGTAAGATTATAAAGGGCCTTCTTGGGTTTTCAAGAAGGACGGGTTATGAGGTAACCCTTACGGACATTAATAACCTGATTGAGAGGACCGTCTCCATGGTAAAGAATCAGGCAAGGTTTCACAATATAGAATTCAGGCTCAATCTTGAGTCTCTACCCCAGATAAAGGTTGACAGCCATCAGATAGAGCAGGTCTTTTTGAATCTCCTTATAAATGCCGCAGATGCTATGAATGAAAGGGGTATCATCACTATAGCCTCAAGGCTCTTAAAAGACCCAGAGGATCCTTCAAAGGAGTTTATAGAGCTTGAATTCACAGATACGGGGCCTGGTATTCCCGAGGAACACATTTCAAAGATCTTTGAGCCCTTTTTTACAACAAAGCCACCTGGAAAGGGTACAGGCCTTGGCCTTTCTGTAAGTTACGGTATTATAAAAAGACATGGTGGAACAATCTTTGTAAAGAGCAGTCCGGGTAAAGGGGCAAGCTTCTTCATAAGATTGCCTGTTAAAGGCTCAGAAGAGCTTAAAGGATAATGAAGGAATTGAAGGAGACCATAGAAGGTAGTTTTTCACTCATGGGAGGAGATTTTTCAAGAGGAGGAGCTGCGTCCTGTGAATTGAAGGCAATCCTCGAAAAACTCCACCTTCCAGAGGATATTATCCAGAGGGCAACTATCTCTGCCTTTGAGGCAGAGATGAATGTAATAATCCATGCAATTGCAGGTACGATGCTCTATTCTGTCACACCTGAAAGAATCAAGATCGTTGTAACAGACATGGGTCCCGGAATACCTAACATAGAGCTTGCCATGCAGAAGGGTTATTCAACAGCTCCAGACTGGGTTAAAGAGATGGGTTGGGGAGCTGGCATGGGATTGCCGAATATAAAAAAGAATGCCGATGTCTTTAACATCGACTCTGTTGTAGGAGAAAGATGGCTTCATCATCCTCAGGATAGTAGATCTTTTTTATACAACTAAAGGTAAAAAGACAGGTCTCGGAATACCCCTTCTTAAACAGTCCTGCCTTGAATGCGAGGGAGACTTCAGAAGCCCGGGCAGGGGTTGCTCAATCACTGCAAAATTCAGGAGAGACCATAGCCTGTCCTGAATGTCGGTTCAGGTTTACAGCAAAAAAGATGTCTGAAAAGGGTGAGGAAGAGGTCTTTATATTTGACACAAATGAGATAAAAAAGGAACTCGAAGACATACCAATTAATTCAC
>Ga0197143_1001577_pt1 | contig 18956 bp, 18 predicted proteins | sample GBS70_MetaG_FD_148603 | JGI IMG/M metagenome (GOLD analysis project Ga0197143, IMG submission 148603) | Sediment microbial communities from Great Boiling Springs, Gerlach, Nevada, United States - GBS 70_MetaG | ecosystem: Environmental > Aquatic > Thermal springs > Hot (42-90C) > Sediment...
ATGCTCTTCCTCTTCACGGCCGTGGGCTTTGTCGGATACGTTATGGCGGTCACCAAGCCACCGCAACACAATAAGTCTAAAAACACCTCAGAACTATTTTTCCCAGGGCCGGGGTGGCCGAGCAGTCAGGCGGCGGCCTGCAGAGCCGCTCTACAGGGGTGCAAATCCCCTCCCCGGCTCATCCCCAATCGCCTAGGGAATGGCGAAGTACTCATCGTCTCCAGAATCGACTTTAAGGTGAAGGGGCTATGGACGACGGCGGTTGCCTACGTTACAAGAACTTCCATGTCTGGTTTGCCGGGTGGATGGCTTGAGGTTTAGGGGCGTGTTGTTCGACTTTGACAACACGTTAGTGGATTCCGCGGCTGTTCTGCCGAAGGCCCAGCAGAAGGTAGCGGAACTCATAGCAACACATATCGGAAAACCACAACTCAGCATGGAAATTTTTAAAGTTCTTAAACGCGCTGAAGAGGTTCTCGAGCTTCACGGCGTATATGACAGGGACAGATACTGGCACCATGTGTTAGCCGAGCTGGGTTTGGGGGACGCCGTCGACGAGAGATTACTACGAAGGTGGACGAGGGCTTACTGGGAGGAGTACATGAAGCACGAGTTGTTCCCAGACGCCCTGCACATGCTCCGAACCCTGCACAAGGTCTGCAAGCTCGCAATCGTGACAAACACAGATGGACTACCGGGGATGAAAAGACAACGCTTAGAGAAAGCCGGTATCCTAGATTTTTTCGAAGTTGTTGTCATTGCGGGGGAGGGCGGGGTCGACCCCAAGCCATGCCCCCAGCCGTTTAGATTGGCTGTCAAAATGCTCGGGCTTAGCCCAAGCGAGTGTTTGATGGTCGGTGACGACCCTGTTAAAGACGTAGCGGGTGCTAAGGCCGCGGGAATATACGCTGTGCTGTTTGACCGGTATGGCAGAAAGCTATTGTCGGCCCGTCCCGACTATGTTATATCCCGTCTCACGAACGTGCTTGAAATAGTTCTCGGCAAACATTTTTAGCCATCCACGGAGCGGTATAAAGCAGGTGGTGTAAGCTCGGACGCTGGGTTGTCTGCGGTGCATGGCCTTACATAAACACGGTCCCGCATCTAGGGACGCTTATAGGGTCTGAGCTTTCGGCGGACGTGTTCGCACGCTATCTCAGAGCGGTCGGCGAGGAGGTTGTTTTCGTCAGCGGGTCGGATGAGCACGGCACACCGATAGAGGTGGAGGCAGCTAAGAGGAACATACACCCACAGGAGATAACCGACCGAAACCACGCGATGGTGGTCGAGCTTTTCAGAAAATTCAACCTCTCATTCGACAACTACACAAGGACACATAGCCCAATCCACATGGAATTTGTCAGAAAAACCTTTGCAAAAATCTACGACAACGGTTACATCTACGAAAAAGACATAGAGCAGCTTTACTGCAAGAACTGCGGAAGATTCTTACCCGACAGGTTTGTGACGGGTATATGTCCTTCATGCGGCTACCCAAGGGCCCGCGGAGACCAGTGTGAAGCATGCGGCAGGGTTTTGGACCCGCTTGACCTAGTTGAGCCGCGGTGCAGCATCTGCGGCCTGAAACCTGTCGTCGAGAGTAGCACACACTGGTTCTTCGACCTCCCACGTTTCTCTGAAAGGCTTCATGCGTGGCTTACCTACAACAAAGCCCTCCCGGAGAAGGTAAGGAACTTTAGCCTCAGCTGGATTAAGGAGGGTTTGAAGCCTCGGGCTGTTACGAGGGATAACCTATGGGGCATACCAGCCCCATTCCCAAACTCCGGCCAGAAAACAATCTACGTCTGGTTCGAGGCCGTGCTAGGATATCTGAGCGCGACCATAGAGTGGGCTAACAAACAAGGAGACCCTGAGCTTTGGAAAAAGTTCTGGCTTGAGCCGGACACACGCACGGTGTACTTCATTGGCAAGGACAACATACCCTTTCACGCAGTAATCCTCCCCGCTCTCCTCATGGCAACCCATGAGCCATACACGCTTCCGTACACAATCTCCGCCACCGAGTACCTAACCTTTGAAGGGCGGAAGTTCTCGAAAAGCCAAGGGGTCGGTATATGGCTTGACCAGGCCATTCAGCTCCTAGACGTGGATGTGTGGCGCCACTATCTTATCAAAATAAGGCCTGAGATGGGTGACTCCAACTTCAGCTATGAAGGGCTTCAGGCCGCCGTAAACGCAGACCTCAACGACAACCTCGGTAACTTCATACACCGCGTCCTGACTTTTATCTCAAATTATTTCGATGGGCTGGTGCCGAAACCCGGAGAACTGACACCGGAGGACAAAGCCATGTTGGAGGAGATTGAGAAAACTTTTACTGAGGTTAGGAGGATGTTTGAGGAAATCAGGGAGAGGCAGGCCTTAGAGTCAGTTTTACAGCTGGCCCGCGAAGGCAACACATATCTCAACAGAAGAGAGCCTTGGAAGGTTTTTAAAAAGGACAGGGGTGACGCAGCCACTACACTTTACACGGCAGCCCAGACAGTGAAAGCACTCGCACTACTACTCTCACCCTTCATACCCACAACCTCCCAACGCATCTTGGAGCTAGTGGGCGAGGGTGGTCTGGAGCCGGTCTGGAAAGGTGAAAAGCCCTGGATAATTAAAGCAGGAACTAGGCTGGCCCGGCCTAAGCCTTTGTTCGAGAAAATTACAGACGAGGAGTTGGAGCGGCTACGGGCTGGGGTGACGGCTTAATGGAACTCCAGCCGGACATCTCCGTCAGACATTTCGATAACCATCTTTGACTTGCCTTGGCTTTCGGCCGCTATATTCGCTGGAAGAGTGGCCCGGCCATATTTATCGACCTTGAGAGACACGGTTTCACCGCCATACCGCACCCTCAGCGCCCCGCCCTTCTCCGCCAAAACCGGAAGAAGCTTTGGAGGTATTCTGATCTTGCCGTACCGAGTCAGGGTGGGTGGGATATCCGACTCAATCCTAAGAAAAACTTTCACATAATTCCTACTTTGATACGGGTATAAAAAGCATGCTTTACCCTTGCGCCGGATTTAGGATGGGTGTTTGTAAATTATAAACGTTAAAAATATCCGTTGAACGACTGTATAGGGCGGCAGTTGAGCGAAGCACAGTTTGAGGTCATACTGGACCATTACCGTAACCCGAGGAACTATGGGTCGTTGGAGGACGCGTCGGTTAAGGTCAAGGACTCTAACCCTTTATGCGGCGACGTAATAGAAATTTATCTCAAGATAAACGACGCCGGTGTGGTTGAGAAGGCTTCTTTCAGGGGGCATGGCTGTGCGATAAGCCAGGCGTCCGCCTCCATGCTGATTGAATCAATTCAGGGAAAGGGGCTTGACGAGCTCAAGTCTCTGGATAAAAACCGTATCTTCGAAATGCTGGGCATCGAAATAGGGCCCGTAAGGGTGAAATGCGCCCTGCTGTCGCTTAAGGCTCTCAAAGCCGCTGTCTACAGCTATTTGGGCCAAAAGTTTGACGCCGAGAAAGAGTTCGGAGAATAAAGGTTATGCACTACCCCGACAGCTGATCAGTGTTGAAGCTCATTAAAGATCCTGTCCACGGCTACATAACCCTGACGGAGGCGGAGCAAAAGCTAGTGGACACGATGGCCATACAGCGCTTGAGAAGGATAAGTCAGCTGCCGCTGGTTTACTTGGTTTACCCCGGTGCACGCCACAGTCGTTTCGACCACTCGCTCGGGTGCATGTTTTTAGCGGGTGAGTTTGCCCAGCACCTAGGTCTGGATGAGCATAAAACGTCTTTGTTGAAAACAGCTGCCTTGCTCCACGACCTGGGCCACACACCCTACTCCCACCTCCTTGAACAGATACTTACTGAGAAAGGGTTGTCACATGAGGTGATGAGCATGCGGATTATAGAAGAAGACGGTGAGGTCTGTGAAGCGTTGGAGGAAATTGGGCTGTCGAGGAAGGAGGTTGTTGACGTTCTAAATGGCTCGAACGTTCTTAGCAGTCTCGTCTCCGGGCCGCTGGATGTCGACAGGCTGGACTTCCTAGTTAGAGACGCATACTTTACGGGAGCTACTTATGGTGTGGTTGATGTTAAGAGAATAATTAGGTTGACGAAACTTCTCGAAGATGGTCCTGCAATTGACGCCAGAGGCGCGGGCGCCGTGGAGGAGCTTGCAATAGCCCGTTACCACTCCTTCATCAACATATATTTCCATCACGCGGTGAGAGCCGCCCAACTGCTATTGTTGAAGGGTGCGCGGCTACTTTCGGACGAGATCGACTTCGCCTCGATGTCTGTGGACGAATACCTCGGATACGACGACTACGTTGTCTGGTGCATGATGAAGCAAAGGCGGGAGACAAGGTGGGTGATCGATAGGCTTGAAAGAAGGATTCTACCACAGCGCGTATTTGAGAAACAGGTTTTCGGCGAGGTGAAGAAACCATTGAAGCAGACAGAGGTTGAGCAGACGATATGCGAGAGACTTGGTCTGGACCCACGCAAGGTTTACGTGGACTACTCCCACGCACCACCGCTGACAAAATATGGGCCAAGCGAGATAAAGCTTACAAATGAGCCCTACAAGGCCCATCCCGAGTCCTGGATACTTAGAGAGCTTGCAAAACCCATTCATATAATAAGGGTTTATGTGGACAGGGATATTTCCGAAGCTGACCATGTCAGGAAAGTGGCTGACGAGATAATTACTTCAATCTTTTAAGATACCTTTCGACCCCGACGGCAATGTCTTTAAAGACATCTTCGACTGGCTGGTCACCGTCAACCCGTACAATACGCCAGCCAGCCCTTAATATCCTGTCATATTCTTTTGAAACCTTTTGGAGAAATGACGCTTTCTCGTAACGGTAACGTTTTCTCCCAAGTCTCCTCAACGCAGTTTCGGGGCTTAAATCTATGTAGACAACTATGTCAGGCTTTAGGGCGTAACGGTTGACCTCCCGAACCCAGATACGCCTTTCTGTTGCCGCTGTTTGGTAGGCTAGAGAAGACACAACAGACCTATCTGAGACGACCACAAACCCCCGTCTTAAAAGATTTACCACTACTTGTTGATGGTGGTGTAGGCGATCTGCGGCAAAAAGCAGAGTCATCACATCTTCGGAGGCGTGGTTGTTTTTCAACATACGTCGTATGACCTGTCCGACAGGGCTTTTCGACGGCTCATATGTATAAACAGCGTCGTAGCCGTGTTTTCTCAGATATTTTACGAGTTTCCGCGCTTGCGTAGTCTTACCCGCGCCGTCCACTCCCTCTACAGCGATGTAAACTCCCCGCGGCAACCCTGAATTCGTGAATTTAGTTAAATTTAAATGCGGTTAATCGTTGTTTCATTCATGAGCTTCGCCAAGGGAAAAGTTTGGAGCAGGGATGTCTCCGAGGGGCCTGAGAGGGCTCCGCATAGAGCGATGCTTAGGGCCGTAGGCCTTCGTGACGAGGACTTTAGCAAACCGTTCATAGGTGTTGCTAGTACTGGTAACGAAGTAACGCCCTGCAACCTCCACCTTGATTCGTTAGCGGATAGGGCTAAGGAGGGGGTGTGGGATGCGCAGGGTGTGGCTATAAAGTTCACGACAATAGCTGTCAGCGACGGCATTTCGATGAATACGGAGGGAATGAAGGGCTCTCTGGTTAGCCGCGAGGTCATAGCCGACTCCATCGAATTGATGTGTTTTGCGCAAAGGTTCGACGGACTTGTCGGAATAGCGGGCTGCGACAAAAGCCTGCCGGGAACAGTCATGGCGATGGCCCGGCTCAACATCCCGTCCATCTTCCTGTACGGCGGCACAATACTGCCTGGAAAATACATGGGACGGGACGTAACAATACAGGATGTCTACGAGGCGGTTGGAATGTATAGCTCTGGGCAGATGTCACTGCAGCAGTTGCTTGAGCTTGAAAGAGTTGCATGTCCGACGGAGGGGAGCTGTGCAGGGCTCTACACCGCAAACACCATGGCGGCCGCGATCGAGGCGCTAGGCATGTCACTGCCGGGGTCCGCGTCGATACCAGCCGTGGACGCCCGGATGTACGACGCGGCGTACAGGTCTGGACAGCAGTTGATGAAGCTTGTGGAGAGCGGTATAAAGCCGCGTGACATAATGACATATGAGGCTTTTGAAAACGCTGTTACAACTGTCTGCGCTATGGGCGGTTCGACAAACTCGGTTCTCCATCTTCCAGCCATAGCCCATGAGGCCGCTGTAAAACTCGACATAGAGGTTTTCGACAGGATAAGCAGGAAGGTCCCGCATATAGCGGATATGAGGCCCGGCGGCCGGTTTGTGATGGTCGACCTGGACAGGGTTGGAGGAGTTCCGGTGGTTTTGAAGAAATTGCTGGAGGCGGGTCTCCTGCATGGAGATGTTTTAACGGTGACGGGGAAAACTCTTGCCGAAAACCTTAGGGAGCTTAAAGTCGGCGACGGCGGCGAAGTTGTAAGGCCCATAACCAACCCAATACACGCCACCGGGGGAATAGCTATACTGAAAGGTAACCTTGCTCCCGAAGGGGCTGTTGTCAAGGCCACGGCGTCGGTTATTGACAGGTTTAAGGGGCCTGCGAGAGTTTTCGACTCCGAAGAAGAGGCCTACAGGGCCTTGCTTAGGCGTGAAATAGCTCCCGGGGACGTGATTGTGATAAGATATGAGGGCCCACGCGGCGGGCCAGGCATGAGAGAGATGCTCGCCGTCACCGCGATAGTGGTCGGCCAGGGTCTTAAGGAGAAGGTTGCCTTAGTAACCGATGGAAGGTTCTCAGGAGCTACGCATGGACTTATGGTTGGACATGTATCACCCGAGGCGGCTGTAGGAGGGCCGATAGCAGCCCTCAGGGACGGAGACACAGTTGTCATAAATATACCCAACCGCAGACTTGACGTAGAACTCGACGACGCAGAAATACAGAGGAGGCTGAAAGAATGGACACCGCCAAAGCCGAAGTACACTTCAGGCGTTCTAGCAAAATACGCTAGGCTGGTCGGCTCAGCCAGCATAGGCGCAGTGACACACTAAAACTGCCAATTGAGCGTGTCAGCCGCAACCCGATGTACAAGCCTGTCCGACGACGGGACGCTAGTGGAGATATTGTCCGGCGTAGAACATGGCGTGGAAGGGGTTGGGAAAAAGGCCGGCGATGGAGTTGTAGCGGGCTTCATAAAGGTAGGGGGTAGACGGGTAGCAGTTTACGCACATGACCCAACCTTCTTAGGAGGTTCCCTGGGCTCCGTCGGAATAAAAAAGATCACCCACCTCTACAGGCTCGCACTTCGACAGGGTGTGCCCGTAGTTGGTTTTTCAGATTCCTCGGGCGCGAGGATTCAGGAGGGGCCAATTTCACTTATGGCGGTCGGCGAGCTATTCCAAGCGATTCACGAGGCTGTCGGCAGGATACCGATGGTGACTGCTGTGGTGGGGGGATGCGTTGGCGGCGCGGCCTACTCCGCTGTCTTAGGTGATTTTATGATAGGATGCACGGGCAGTGGCTACATGTTCATTAACGGGCCACGGGCGGTAAAGTATTTCACAGGTAGAGATGTTTCGGTTCAGGAGCTTGGAGGCGTTGAGTTACATGCACGCATGAGCGGCGCCATAGACATTCTAGCATCCGAAGAAGCCGAGGCGGTAAATCTAGTCAGGAATATACTAAGCTACCTCCCTTCAAACCATTTGGAACCACCGCCGACCAAGCCCTCAAACGACCCAGACGACAGGAAGTGCAGGCTAAATCTGGATGAGGTTTATGACGTAGGGGAAGTGGTTTCAGAGATTTTCGACGCAGGGAGCGTGCTAGAGCTGAAACCACTTTATGCTCCAAATATTTTCACCGGGCTTGCGAGGTTGGGCGGTGTGCCTGTGGGGGTGGTTGCAAACCAGCCGAAACACATGCAAGGTTGTGTAGACATTCACGCCGCGAGAAAAGCCTCAAAGTTCGTCAGAATATGCAGCAGCTTCAACATACCTTTAGTCACGTTAGTTGATACAGCAGGCTTCGCCGTAGGACCCGAACATGAGCTTAACGGGCTCGTCCAATCGACCTCCAAAATCTTCACAGCATATCTAGGGGCCCGTGTGCCTAAGGTTTCCGTCCTCCTTGGAAAAGCTTATGGAGGAGCCTACATCGCTATGTGCAGTAAAGGCCTTGGAGCCGACTATGTTATAGGGATGAAAAGGTCCGAGGTGGGGGTGCTGCAGCCTGAACTCGCCGCCGAAATCATTTTCAGGAAACAGATTGAAGCCCTAGCTGAGGATAAAAGGCGGGAGCAGTTAGTCAGGTACGCGGGGAGTTTAAGGGAGAGTTTTTCGGGTGAGAGACTTCTAGCGCTAGGTGTGGTTGACACGGTTGTAGAGCCGGAGCAGTTGAGGCGTAACCTGGCCAGGGTTGTGAGGGATTTATTCGAAACCTATGTTAAAAAAATTAGAGCAGGCCATAGAACTCTGCATAGCGTCTGAGGGCTTTCTTAAAGCAGTCCATCGGGAGCTCTACAATACCGGCCCCGATTTGTCCCACGCCGGGCATTCTATGGGCTATGCCTGTGTCGGCGACGGGGGGTAAGCCAAGTCGCAAGACCTTTCTCACATCAACCCCTGTAGGGCTGCCTTCAAACTCCAAGTAGGGTATAGTGAAGTATTTGTGTTTGGTGATTGTTATCTTTGACATTCTTTCGGTTATCTCCAAGGCTGTCCTGACGTCGCCCCCCACAAACTTAACTATGGCGGGGCTTGCGGCAATCGCGGCGGAGCCTATGCCCGCGGTCTCTGTTATTGTGCTGTCACCTATGTCCGGGTTTGCATCTGTCTCATTAAAACCTGTGAAATAGAGTCCGCGCGGTATTGTGGCGGGGGCTGTAAACCATTCACCGGGCAGACCAGACACCCTAATGCCTGTTTCCGTCCCGTTGCGTGAAATAGTGTAGACCACCGTGCTGTACTTGATGTCAGCGGCCTGCTCAGCCATAGCCTTGCAGGCGGCCATGGCTATGTTGACGAAGAAGTGGTTGTTACCGTCAATTGTTTTGAAAGCTTTTTCCGCCAACTGTCTGTCAGAGACCCTTACGATATAGGGGGCCAGCTCTCGGAAGAGAAGTGACGTTGCAGCCACGTTTCTGTTGTGGCATTCGTCGCCCATGTGTATCGCCTGAGCTATGAGGGTTTTGAGGTCAACCCCCTGCTTCTCCGCCACAAGCTCTGAGAGAGCACTGCCCACAACTGTTGAGAACTCGCCGTTTAAGTACCTAAGTCTCTCCAAGACATCTTTGGAATAGGCACCGTATCTCAGCACCTTGCCAAGACCCTCGTTAATGTTTGTATAGTACTTCTTGGATGAATTTTGCTCTTTTACTACAAAAACCCTCATCGAGGGCGATATCACGCCAGCCATGGGGGCCACGGAGTCGTTGTGGTGGTTTGGCTGGAGAGCTATCTCCCCTGTCTCAGCCAGCCTTTCAGCCTTCTCAGGGGTGTCAGCCCACCCCTCATACAACGCGGCCCCGATTATTGCACCCCGTAACGGCCCGCTCGCCTTTTCCCAGCTTATGGGCGGCCCGGCATGTGTCAACGCCATCCCCTTCTTCAGATGTGGAATCGCCCTTGAGGCTTCATCTAAGCCTATGAGGTATGGGCGGGCCTCCATCATCCTCTCTACGGCTATCGAGTTCGCCCTCTCTACTTCTTCCTTCAACGACTCCATAACCTATTCATTCCGACACAAAGGCCACAACACGGCAGTACGCGCTTTCACCGCCATCGAACTTAAACGGTAAAGCGGCTATAACACACCTACGGCCTGCTACTTTATCAATCTCACCGCCGAGGTTTTCGACATGCAGAATCATCTTCGGGAAGAGTAGTGTGTGCATAACCTGGTAGTTTTCGGGCCAAGGCATCAGCTCGTCTATTTTCTTTCCCCATTTTTTCTCAGCCTCTGCAACTAGGTCAGGTCTAGCCCTTCTTATCACTGTGTTGAGTGGATGGTCTTGTGAAATGGCGTCAACTCCCAGCCACTTAATTCCTTTCTCAATACACCAGCGGGCAAAGCTTACGTCGGGCCCGGGATGTTTACATATATACCTAACCTCGTCTGGTTCAGGACCGCACCACGCATACCTGCTATAGCCCGTATAAATCAGCAATATGTCTCCTCTCTTTATTTCCAAGCCACCCTCCCTAGCAGCCCGCTCAATCGTCTCAGCCGTGTAGATGTCATAGTCGCCTACGTGTTTGCTGATGTCCACAATTACACCTTCGCCAATAAAATAGTCGACCGGCATGCTTCCGATGTCTTTTCCACCAGTCATGAAATGAAGCTGGCCGTCAAAATGCGTGCCTGTATGCAGCGGCCCCTCGATGTACATCGCGTTTACCCCGTGCTCCGACAGCCGCTTTATCCACGTCCACTTGAAAGGAGGGTACCACATGAACGGCGGTGCCTTCGCACTCGTCGGCTGAGAGAGGTCGTAAACCTTAACCCTCGACCAATCAACCACCTTGCTCCAGTTAAACGACATCAAAAAACTTCTAAATCTTAGCCATATATATTTTCCCTTCAGGACCTGTTTACGTGGTCAAAGTAGGAAACATAGTTCTAAGAGGTCTCTACCGCGACTCTGTTCAGCTAATGGAGGCTACTGAGGCTCTCAGGAAGTTGAGGGGTGTTGTTGATGCCGCGGTGTATATGGGAACAGAGTCCAATAAGGAGATGATGAGGGAGAGAGGTCTTTTGACCGGTGAAGGCCTCTCAGCGGGTCCGAACGACATAATCATAGCCGTTGCGGCGGAAGGTGATGTTGAACCTATTTTAACGACTGGGCGTCAAATCTTAGTAGGCGGAAAAAGGCCAGCCGACAGAGTAACGTTTGAGCAGGCATTAAACATGGACTTCGACTTCGCCTCCATCTCCGTCTCCGGTAGACATGTCCATCGCTTGGCTTTCCCCCTACTTGAGAAAGGCGTAAATCTGTTCATCTTCAGCGACCACGTTCCACTCGATATCGAGGTGGAGCTGAAACGTAGAGCGTCTGAAAAAGGGCTTTTAGTCCTTGGGCCGGAGGCCGGTACAGCAATAGTAAATGGCTACGGATTTGGTTTCGCAAACCTTGTCAGGAGAGGGCCCGTAGGCATCGTGGGCTCCACCGGCTCCGGAATTCAGGAGGTTACGTGTCTACTTGACGCCCACGGTGTTGGAATAAGTCATGCGCTGGGTGTTGGTGGGAGAGACCTGAGGGAGGATGTCGGAGGTTTGATGACGGCTGAGGCGTTAAAGAGACTTGAAAGAGACACTGAAACAAAGGTAATTGCGTTGGTGGCTAAGCAGTCTGACGAAAAAACTGTCGAAAAAGTCTTGGATATAATGAGGTTTACCAAACCGCTTTACCTCACGCTATTAGGTATGCACCGTTCAAAAGTTGCAGGGTTCCAGAACATACCAACACTTCACGGCCTTGTCTTAACACTGTGTAAGGAGGCCAACTTTGAGGCATATGAAGAAGCCGTGCGAAGCTTAGAGGAGGAGGTGGCGATGATGGAGAACGCGGTGGAAAAGACAGGTGAGCCTCGAGGCTTCTACTGTGGTGGGACGCTCGCAACAGAGACGGCTTTAATTTGGAAGTGGTTGGGTATTGATGTTTCATCGAACATTGGGGTGGGCTGGGTTAGAGGTATTGCCGACAACACACGCTCCCAAGGCCCCACAATAGTAGATTATGGTTCAGAGGAGTTTACAGAGGGTAGGCCTCACCCGATAATTGACCCTACTCATAGAAATCAGAGAGTTGTTCAGGAGCTTAACTCTGGTGGAGCCGGAATCGCTGTAATGGACCTGATTATAGGCTATGGGGCCCCTGACAACGTTGTCGAGAAAACTGTGGAACAGCTATCCGGTGTTAGGTCGGGGCGAATAACTTTACACGTTATCGGAACGCCAAAAGACCCGCAGTGGGGTAGCCTCGAACAGTTGAGCAAACTTCCCGTAATTACCGCCCGGTCAAACGCTTTAGCCGCGGCTTTCGCGGCCGCGTCCTGGCTTGGGGACGCTAAAATAATTAGAAGGGTTGTTTCGCAGATGGTGTTGGGGTGAGGGCATGAGCCTGAAGGTGAGAAGAGTTTTAGCGGCCGGTGTTTCCATTTTTGCGGAAAGCCTCCGCAGACAAGGTCTAGAAGTCGTCGAGTTGGACTGGTCCCCGCCAGCAGAGGTTGAGAAAGACTTGGAGGAAATTCTCGATAAACTTATGTAAGATATAACAGCGTTTCCAGAAAACCTTTCAAAATGCAGATGCCGCTTGATGAACCTATGTGCGTGGACTCAATAATGCTTTCATACAGTTTGTTAACATCATGGCTGCATAACGCCTCGTGGACACGGTTTAGCTGTATGAAGGAACAGCCGTGTCCGGCGTGCTCCAGCATCTTCCAGCTCGGCCATCTGGAGAAACGCTTTGCGTGTGATATCAAGGGTCTAACATCAACATCGAGTTCCGCCACATGGAACGCCAGCAAAACACCCGCCGTAAAATCATCCGCAGCAGGCGTAGCTCCGGGGCCGCTGCCGATAAGCGGTGTCAAACAATCTAAAACATCAACAGGTTTGGAGGCACGTAGTGCGGCTGTGCCCGCAACACATTCTCTCATGCTTAGAACATTGTCGTCAATCAGTGTTAAAAGTGAGAGAGCCTTCCGCACCATCTCAGCAGGAGGTTTGGACGGTGTTAAAGGGGCTGGATAGCCTAAATCAACCAGCTTTATGGAAAAACTTCCACACAGACTTACTTTCATATTGTTGAAGCGTACCTCCAACCCAGTCCTTAAAGCTGGCTTTAACACATCCCAACAACGGCCTACATAAACACAGTATGGGGTGGCCGGCTCAGACGTAAACATCACCAAGTCGTCATCACGGGTTTTCACATGCGCCGCCTTATCATATACAGCGGCCACATAACCCGCACCGTTTTCATCAACCAGCCTCCTGACTTCCGCCCCGGCACCACCCTCGAGGTAAGACACATGAGTCTACGTATGCAAATCCATATAAAGTTGCATCACATCCTCAAATGCCATGGTTAGAAAAGTTGTTTTTCTGGCCAACTGCCTGCTCAACCAGAACGCGAAGGTCGCCCAGTTCGCTTTCTACCCCGGCATAGTCTACCCAGTGGTTGACCTTCTGCGAAGTAAAGGGTATGAGGTTGAGCAGCTTCCCTGTCCGGAGCTGACATTTATGGGTGTTAACAGATGGTGGCAGACGAAAGACCAATACGATACACCAGGATACAGGAAGCACTGTAGAGCGCTTGCCAAGTCAACCGCCGACCTAGTTGAATACTACAAGAAGCAGGGATGTAGAGTGTATCTAGTCGGGCTTGACGGCAGCCCCTCCTCAGGTGTTAGGTTAACGGGTCGCAACCCCGCTTGGGGTGGAAGGCCGTACGCGACGATTGAGCAGTACCAGGTCGTGGAGGGTAAAGGTGTTTGGATTGAGGAGCTTGAGGCGGAGCTGGCGAGGAGGGGTTTAAGCTTTGACGGCGAGACCGGCGTACCGATGGATGTGCCCGGCTTTAGGATGGATGATGCCGTAAAGGAGCTTGAAAAATTCTTTGAATAGAGTGGTGGCTATTAATGGACCCGAAAGACAACAGGTCGTTTAAGCTCGCCATAATTGCCGATTATTTCATAAACCCTGCACGTTACGGGGACCTGCCGCGAAACTCGGCCGTATACGATGTTTTACGGGACCTAGGCTACGGAATACTCAAAATGCCAGAGGCTGGCTACCCCTCGGAGAAGGCGGCGGAGTACCTAATCCCGGTGATGGACCAGGCCGAGGAATACATTAAGCGCGGATACCAAGTTATCGCCGTCGGACTCAAGGAGGTTCCAGACGGCGGAATACATTACAGCCTCATCAGGGAGGAGGCGTCGAGACGTGGGATAAACCCTCCAAGGCTTTTGCTCTTCTCGGCCTCGGAAAACCTTTCCGACAAGTCTTTCATTACTCAGAGGGTCTCGGTCCCACTCTAATCTGCTGAATTAGCTCCGAGGGTTTTATCGGTATCATATTCATAAAGACGTTTCCGTTAAGGGCGTCGTCAACCGCTGATGCAACGGCTGCGGCTACGGGTATAACGCCGGCCTCTCCTACTCCTTTCACCCCCAGCGGGTTCATGGATGTGGGTGTTGTGAGATGTGCCAGCTCTATCTCTGCCGGCATCTCAACTGCGGAGGGTAGCAGGTAGTCTGCGAAATTAGCCGTTAATGGATTACCGGCCTCGTCGTGCACAATCTCCTCATATAACGTAGACCCAACACCCATGGAAAGCCCGCCGTGAATCTGGCCCTCAACAATCATCGGGTTTATCATGTTGCCACAGTCATGGACCAGCCATATCTTCTCGATTTTAACGTATCCGGTCTCGGTGTCAACTGAACACATAACGACGCACCCTCCGCTGGAATATACGCTTCGTTGTGGGCTGAAGAAATCAGTTGCCTCAAGCCCAGGCTCCTCCTCAATCGTCCCTCTAAGCGGCGCCGACTTTGCGGCCAGCTCCGCTAACGTAAAGCCCGTTGAGGGGTCGTCTCTAACGTAAACCCTTCCTCCACCCACCTCCAAGTCCTGAGGAGAAACCTCGAGGAGTTTTGCGGCCAGCCTCAGCATCTTCTCCCTTACTTTGGATGCTGCCTTAAAGACAGCCGGTGCTGCAACCGCGGCTGACCTACTTGCGAAAGTGCCTACACCCCACTCCATTTTACCCGTATCGCCCACGGAGACCTCGACATCTTCAGGCCTCACACCTAGTACGTCAGCCACGATCTGGGCCATGAACGTCTGGTGCCCCTGGCCCTGGGAACCAACTCCAGAAGACACCAAAACACGTCCGTCAACTCCTACACGTACTTTAGCCATTTCGTATGGTCCAACCCCCGCCCCCTCAACGTATAGAGCGAGGCCAAATCCCACCCTGCGCCCGTTCGAGGAATATCTTCTCTTTAAGGCCTCCCACTCACGGTGTTGAGAAACTGACAGCAAGTTTTCTAATACAGCCGGGTAGTTTCCCGAGTCATATGTGTTGGGTGCGCCGTCTTGGTATATGAGGCCAGTGTCCCACGGCATATCACCGGGCCCAATCAGGTTGATTCTACGGATTGCATCCCTGCTCATGCCTAGGATTCTGGCTGCTTTGTCCATCACCCTTTCCATGACGAATACGGCTGTAGGCCTGCCGGCTCCACGAACGGGGCTGACAATTGTTTTGTTGGTGAAGACTGAAGTAAAGCGGAAGAGCATGTTTTTCAGTCTGTACGGTCCGGGCATGGTGCACATCGTAATGATGGGGACCATCACACCGTAAGGCGTGTAGGCCCCTGTGTCCACTAGGAAATTATCGCTCAGCCCAAGTATTCTACCATCTAGGTCGAACAAGGCCTTCACATAGTGGATTTGATGTCTTTCCTGGTTTGCACACATACCGTATTCCGTACGTGTCTCAACCCATTTAACAGGCTGTCCCAAAAGCATCGAAGCATAGCTGACCAACACCTCCTCCGGGTAGAACAGCATTATCTTCGGACCGAAACCTCCGCCAACATCGGGGGCTATGACACGTACATTTGTCTCAGGGAGTTTAAGCAGCTTGGCGAGACCGTTTCTGATCGGAATTGGCGCCTGAGTAGAATCCCATACGGTCAGCTGGTTCGTTTTCCTGTCAAAACTAGCTAAGACGGCGCGGGTCTCTATGCTATGGCCCGCTCCCCTGTTGTAGACGAGGCGGAGTTCCACCATGTGTTTTGCCGCGGCCTCCGCGGATTTGTAATCTCCAACATTGACCTCTTTCTCTGCGGCGATGTTGCGGGGCATGTCTTCATGTACGAGCGGAGTGCCCTCCCTCACCGCCTCCTCAAGGTCGACGACTGGTTCTAAAGGCTCGTAATCAACCTCAATAAGCTCTACTGCGTCGCGGGCAACATAGGGGTCTTCTGCCACCGCAAACGCTACAGGCTCACCTACGTACCTGGCTTTATCCCTAACGAGTGCATAGTGTGTCTTGTATTTGACTGGGTATGCTGGAAGGGGGGAAACACTTGGGGGTAGGGGGTTAGCCAGCTCACCTAGGTCTTGCCAAGTAAAAACAGCCCGAACCCCCTGGAGTCTTAAGGCGCGCGATGCTTCAATTCTCCTTACGCGGGCATGTGCATAGGGGCTTCGAAGCACAGCTGCATGCAGTGTCCCGGGGAGATGAATATCATCGACAAAGGTACCGCTGCCTGTAACCAGCCTTCGGTCCTCAAGACGCTTGACCGCCGCGCCTAGATAACCCATATTTTCCGGTCTCAACCATCTGTTTATATAATTTTCCCACACTACATTCTGTACGGTTTTCCACCAACCACCACGTACAGCGGGTCGGGTTGATACCACAGGGCTTCTAAAACAGACCTGCAGGGGAGCAGGACAAGGTTTGCAGGGTTTCCCAGCGACATGAAATGGTCTCTCACCCCAATGGCGTGTGCCGCGTTTACTGTCACCATTTTAACTAGGGCCTCTAGATCGCCGGGCCCCATCATGTTGAGGAGATGTGCGGCAAGAAATGCTACCTCCAGCATCTTACCCCTGCCAAACGGGTAGTATGCATCGTTTATGTCGTCCTGCCCTAAGGCCACGTTGACACCGGCCTTGTAAAGCTTTTTGACAGGGGCCCACAGGCTGCCTGTGTGAGGGGATGAAACTAGGCTAACCCCCGCTTCTTTCATCAAAGCGGCAAGTCTATCAATCCTCTCACTGGGATAGAGACCTAGGGCTCGGGCATGGCACGCGGAAACACGGCTATGCCACCCTCTCCGCAGAGTCTCCAGACAGAGCATTTCGGTTGTTTTTAGGCTTGGGTCGCCAGCGTCATCCGTGAGCATAGCAACATCCGTGTTGAACTCGACGGCGACGTCGAAAACGTGTTTGATATGCTTTTCCATCTCCTCCTCGTTTTTCTCAATCCACGGAATGCCGCCGACAACATCGCATCCGATCTCCATCGCCTTATGGAGAAGCTCAAATGAGTCAGGGTCTTTGTATAGTCCCTGCTGTGGGAAAGCAACCACCTGTACCTTAACCCTGTCCCTCCAACTCTCCCTGAGTTTTACTAGGGCTTTGACGGCCTCCAGCCCTGCAAGACTGTCCACATCAGCGAATGCCCTAATATGTGTGACACCGTGTTTCCAGCACTCCTCAACAGCGCGGTACGCGTTTCCGTACACCCGTTCAACGGTGTAGTGTCTCTTAACCCGTGCTGCATACTCTATTGATTTGGGCGAGCTGCTCATCCCATCATTTCGGTACAGGCTGACAGCATCAAAACCCGCTAACTCAAGCGTGTACGCTTTACACAGATGCAGATGTGGTATTACGAAACTTTCCAAAACAAGACAACCCTCAGCGTCAAGAACGGATTCAGAACCCTCCTCCACCAAACCTATGTCAGCTATTTTTCCATCCTTTACTCCGATATCCACTCTTATACCAAGCCGCGGAATGAAGCAGTTTTTAATCAAGAGGTCTAACATGTTAAAAAAAGGTGAACGGTAAGCTTTTAAATTCAGCACAGACTTGGAAAAGCTTTAATTCCAGTATTTAACTCGGTATCAGCGATGAGTTCTATGAAAAGTGTGAAAGCTCTTAGCACCGTGGTGGCAGCTGTATTAGCTGTCGTCGCACTGGTTGTTGGTCTCGGCATCGGTGCTCTTGCTTTGGGAGGTCTTGCCGGCGCTAGAGAGGTAACTGTTACGAGGACAGTAGTCTCAACTGTCACACAGGCGGGCGCAGGCGCAACGGTTACCGTTACACAAACAGCGACCGTGACGGCACCGGGGCAGACCCCGTTCTCCCGTCTCAAGGTCCTGCTCATCCTGCCGATTGACGAGAAAGATAACTCATGGAACAGAGCAGCTTATGACGCAGTTATGAAACTCAAAGACCTCTACGGGTTCGAGCTATCAATCGAGAGAAACCTGTTCGACGGAACCAAAGCGGAGCCCTACGCCGTTGACTATGCAAGGAGAGGTTATAATATAATCATAGGTCAAGGAATTCAGTACATGGTGATGTTTCATAAAATAGCTCCGCAGTTCCCAAACACAATGTTCCTGTGCGTTGACTGTGCTCCAGGCCTGGTGGGGGCTTCTGAGCCGGGCGCTAAGGTGGCGCCGAACGTATACAACATATGGATGACCTTGGGTGAAGGAGGCTTTCTGATGGGGTACATAGCGGGCAAACTTACGAAGTCAAACAAAATAGGGATCGTGGGCGGCGGGCGTGTCCCCTCGATATGGGAGGGTCATGAAGCCTTCAAACTCGGTGTGAAGATAGCCAACCCCAACGCCGAGGTCCTTGAAGCCTACATGCCTCTCTCGTGGGCTGATGTAGCGGGAGCTAAGAAGGCTGCTCAATCAATGGTTGCAGCAGGTGCAGACGTAGTGTCTGCAAGCGGTAACGGTATAGACGTTGGTGTAACTGAGGCCGCCCTAGAAAGCGGTGTATGGACTTCAACAGTCTACGCCGACCTGCCGGCAATAAGGCCGGACATACAGAAGCTGATGGGCTCTATGGTGTTCAAGTGGGATATCGTCTTTGACGCAGCAATAAAAGACTACGTTAGCGGGACTTGGAAGAACGGGTTTTTGACGGCGACGATGGCGGCAGGCATCGTAACAGTTAGCCTAGGCAAAAACGTGCCCGATGACGTCAGGGCAGAGGTCATGAATCTTTATGAAAAAATACTCAGTGGTACACTCAAAATAACCTTTGACTACACCTGCTTCGATAACCCAGACAAGCCAGAGTGCAAACCCACCGCAGCAATAGCCCACGGACTCTAGAAAACCCAATGAATTTTTCATATTTTTTTAAGCTTGCTACAGTTAATTTAGGGGCGATAGCTGTAGGGCTATCGCTAGGAATGTTAGTAGTCTACATAACAGGTG
>Ga0197143_1001578_pt1 | contig 18943 bp, 16 predicted proteins | sample GBS70_MetaG_FD_148603 | JGI IMG/M metagenome (GOLD analysis project Ga0197143, IMG submission 148603) | Sediment microbial communities from Great Boiling Springs, Gerlach, Nevada, United States - GBS 70_MetaG | ecosystem: Environmental > Aquatic > Thermal springs > Hot (42-90C) > Sediment...
CGATCAGCGCCGTCGTCTTCCCGCTGCCCGGCGGACCCACGAAGATGAGGCTGTTCGGCGCCGCCGCCAAGGTCACGAGCCTCGCCAGCAGCAGCGACTCGCTGCGCAGCGGCTCCACCTTCACCACCCTAGCCGCCGAAATTTGCCAGCCTCCCGCGATCTGCGGTATCGCGAGGTTCACGCGCCACCCGTGGTACTCGCCGGAGTCCTGAGGGTTGCGCTCGCTCAACGGGATTCCGGCTGTTATCGCGATCCTCTGCGCTAGGCGCTCCACGACGAGCTCTCTGGGCAGCTCTACCTCGTAGCGTTTGCCACTGATGCCGGCGGTAATGTGCACGATACCGTTATGCTCCGAGATGAAGATCTCCTGCGTCTCTCGGTAGTCAACTAAGGGTTGCAGCGGTCCCCAAGGCCCCTCGCGCTCGGCGTAAACACGCACAACCCCATCGCCCAAAACGAGGTAGCCCGATGCCACTCTGACGGTCTCGCCCCTCATCGGCGGTAGCGGCAGCTCAACCCCTTCCAGCCTAGAGGTAGAGCGCAGCCTAAGGTGCGGAACCTTGAACCTGCGGTGTGTCGTGCGCGATTCAGCCGGTTGGGTCGCGCGCTGCACAGCGGCAACTCGCGGCTCGGAGCCGCTCGCTACCGCTTCAGGTAGAGGCTCTAAGGGCTGGGCTTCCCGCAATTGAGCCTCGAGTCGAGCTGGAGGCTGAACTTCAGGCTCTAGCGGAGGCTGATACTCCGCTGCAGTTTGAGGCTCCGTTGGGGGCTCCGTTTTGGGTGGTGCTTGAATCTGTAGAGGTTGAGCCTCCGGCAGGAGTTCAGCCACTTCCGCAACTTCTGCGCGTTGAACAGCCTCTAGTTGAGTCCCAACGGGGTGTTTCGCTTCAGCTAACACGCTATCGGTTAGTGCGGCAAGCTGGATAGGCTCGATTGGGAAGCCTTCAGGCCGCTGGGGAGCTTTAGGCTTGCGCTCGAGGACTTTGATCTTCCTCGCGGCCTTCGCGAGCGGCACCCCCTCTCACCTGCAGGCGCGCTGCTAGACGCCCAGCTTGTTCAGCACCTGCCTAGCCCTCCTTATCGCTTCCAGCAGCTTCTGGAGCTCTTCAACCCTCTTCGCGACCTCCCTCTCTTTCTCCTCCAGCTGCCTAGCGTACTCCCTCAGAGCTTCGACGGGCTTAACGTCCAAACCCAGCTCCCTCAACGCGAATACGAGAGCTTCGAGAGGCGCAACAGGAGGTTGCCTAGCTATAGAAGCCGTAGGAGTTGCCGAGGATGCGGAAGTTGCGGTCGAGAGGGTTGATGGGGCTGCCGGTTGCGCCGCTAGTGGCGCGTGCGTTGAAGGTTGAGCAGGTCGCTGATTTGCAGGGTTGAGTTTCGCTTGCTTTAGCTTCTCGTGCTCTTCGAAGAAGTCCTTCGCTTCGCGCTCTGGGCGGTCCTCCTTGCCGCCTAAGATCTTCCGCATACGGTTTAGGTGCACTATCTAGTATTTATTTGTTTCTATTGGAGGAGGATATTCGCAAGCTTCGCGACCGCGCTGTCGTACTCCTCGGACGTGTAGCGGAAGACCTTCAACACGGAGGGGCTGAGCCTGCTGACGGCGGGCTCGTAGGGCACCAGCACGTACTCGTAGCCGTGCTTCCTGCAGAAGTGCTCAACCACCCGTCGGTAGTGATCAACCACGGTTTTGGGGTAAGGGCGTGGCTGGTTCAAAGCAACGATCACGCGCTTACTGCCAAACTTGTAGAGCGAGGCCTCTATCGAAGCGGGGTTGGGTTCCGTCACGATCAAGATGGTGTCGGCGAGCTTCAGCAGCGGCATGTAGCGCTCCACAGCGTCCACGTCGGTTAAAGCGGGCTGGTCGACGATTACCAACTGGTACCGCTTAGCCCAAGCGGCGACGCGTTCAGCCACCTTTTGCGGCCAGAGAAGCGGTCCCCTGTTCACTGCAACCGTTAGCTGGAGCTCGTCCGCCTCCACTCTGCGCAAGCTACCATCAGGGTTCTCGCTCAGGTAGGGTCCTGGGCAGTCTCCTAAAAGATACGCTGTAGCGCCGCCCTCCGCGCTAGCGTCGATGAGAAGCGTTTCAACACGAAGCGATACAGCTAACGAGAACGAAACTGCTAACGTAGTCTTCCCGGTCCCGCCTTTCGAACCGCTAAACGTGGCAACGATCACAAGGCATCAAATTTCTCATAAATTTATATTTTATGCCCACCCTGCTGCCTCGCTAAAAAGCTGGAGCGAGCCCATAGAGCGAAGCTGGTTAAGTACTATTGAGGCGCTTGCCAGAACACACACCTAGGGTGATGTGTTAATACCTAGTCGAGGTAATCTTGCTCAGCCGAGGTAGTAATGCTTCGAAGAGGTAAAACTTAACTAGGGGTTTACCGCACCGGTGTTGTGGCAACTAGTGATGATGCAGCCTCCATCATTAGGAAGCTTCTAAGCGAAAACATGCATCCACACATGTTGATCCTAGTCTTTTTATATAAAGCCGGTAAAGCTACGTTATCCGATTTACAGCGAGCTCTAGCCGGAGGCAGATACAGGGCTCAGTACAATTGGACTTTAAGCATAGTAAATGAACTTAAGCAGATGAACCTTATTTGGGAAGAAGACATTCAAATAAAGAAGGTGAAGGTTAGACTTTTTGATCTTACAGAAAAAGGAAGGAATATTGCTGCTAAGATTTCTGAAATACTCTCCATATCTTAACATATAATCTTATTTTAAAATCCTTAACTTACACATCTCTTGAATTCTAGTCCCTTGAAAACATTTTTATATAAGGTCTCGCAAGTAAGCCCATGGAAGAGGTAAGTTTCATCCCGCTTGAGGAGCTGTTTCCCTCTTCGGCTAATGTGCGGATTAACATTCCCGAAGAAGGTGTGAGAAGGCTAGCCGAGGATATAGCGATCCGCGGTCTCCTCCACCCGCTCATCGTGAGACCCGAAGGCTCCGGCTATGGCGTTGTTTGCGGGAGGATGAGGCTAGAAGCGATCAGGTTGCTGAAAAGGGAGAGCCCTCAAGATTTCGAGAGGCTCTTCGCTCGAGGGGTTCCCTGCGTGGTGAAAGAGCTGAGCGATAGGGAAGCGTTAGAGATCTCCCTAAGTGAGAACCTCCGCCAGAACACGCTGACGCCGGAGGAGGTGGGGCGGGGGATCGCTAGGCTGCACGAGCTGGGCTTAAGCGAGGAAGAGATATCCGCCAGAATGCAAGTCGAGCTCGACGAGATTAAAAGATTCGTTAGGCTTTACGCGCGCCTTCGCACAATAGCGCCGGTAGTGGCTGAGTCCAAACCTGGGAGACCGTCCCGTTCGCCTCAAAGGAGGAAGGTAAGCCGCACTGGCATAACGAAGGTTGTGAGAGCGGTGGAGGAGCTAGCTCAGAGAGGAGCTTTAGAGAACCCCGAAGATGTGGTGAAGAGAGTGGCGGACTTAGCGGCCGAGCGTGGCCTGAGCACAAGCGAACTCGATATCCTAGCCCGCAGAATCCGCGAAAACCCTCAGCTGGCACAGCGACCGGAGAGGTTGATCGAAGAGATATCCAAAGAGGAGATGGTCGAGAGAGTCGTGCTGATCAAACGCCGCCTCGCAAATTTCATCGACGAGTACGCGAGAAGCAGCGGCTTAACATTCAGTGAAGCTCTTAACAATATCCTCGAGGAATACCTGAACCTTAAAGGCGCAGCCGCCTAGCCCCTTAGCGACAAGGTGTAGCTTCCGTGTTCGAAAAGCTGCTCGAAAGCGGATGCGTAATTGTAATCGGGAGAGTTGGAGGAAAAAGAGAGGAGCTAGCGAAGAGAATCGTAGAGCACGCAGCAGCCAAGGGCTTTAGCACGACAGTACTAGACACCTACGGGCTCTTCAGAGATATACCGCTCGAGCCTGTTAAGCCTCTCCTCCCATACCGGCTCATATCGACTTACTTGCCGCTTGTCCTCCCTTCCCTGCCCGGTCCTCACACCTCTAGCGCAGAGGTGACTGCCGCAGAGGCTGTCGCCGAGTCCTCTACGTTTAGCGGCTGCTTAGTCAAGCTCGCTTCGCGGACAGACTCAGGGGCCAGAGTAGCCTACCTAAAGCTATCCATGCTTTCAGCGTTCATTACCGATAACGAGATATCACCGAATTTGAATGCATCGAGGATCGAATTGGCAGTCGCGCCCACTCTGTTCAGGAAAGCGTTAACACTGCTTTGGGTATCTTACTTTAAGGTTTTGAACAAACCCCCGCCAAGGGTGATTGTAATCGGAGAAGGCGGTTTAACAACCCGAGAAGGCGGGTGGGTCTGGCCCCTACTCGAAGAGCTCGCTATGCAGGGAGCTGCAGTCGTGCTGCTGGATCGAGCTATAAGACGCCAGCACCTGCAGTACGCGATCGTCCTCGCCGACATGACCCAAGAAGCTCGAATGGGGGTGCTAAAGTATAGGCTCCCGGTATCGCCCGAGGACACGGTAGGTCAGAAAGTGGTGATATTGGACGAAGGTTCATCCTTATATAAAATCGATCATTAACGTCGGCGAAGCGGCTTAAAGCGAAAGCACCTCGCGCCTTTGCTGCGCTAACCTTAAAAACCTTCATGTACAGCGTAAGATCGCCCGATGACGATCGGCGCGCTGTTAGTAGCGCGCCAACAGCCGAGGGCAGAACGGGGCCCGTGGCCTAGCACGGAAAAGCCTGCTGACGCGCCGAGGGCGGCGACCCGAGGGGGCCGCAAGCCTCCTAAGCCGCAGAACCCGGGTTCAAATCCCGGCGGGCCCGCCACGCTCCTACTGAGTTAGCATAGCCTTATGCGCCTTAAATCTCGGGTAGATCGTGTAGCGTTTTTCGATAGAGCTCCCCTGTCAGTAAGCTTTCAGCAGCAAACTGGCATTTAACAAAAACTCCTAGGTTATATCGTAAGAATTAAACATGAAAAAGCCTAACACCATCTATCAAAGTATTATTTCAACTTGCTTTTACAACCTTGATAGCAAGGTCGTAAACTATCTCTTCCAAGTTTACCTCTAGAGCGCCGTTAACGGTCCTTGTAAGCCACGAACGCTTCACAGATCCTTTCCAGGTATCCCATATTTCCACCTTGTATTCGCCATCCGCTAACCCGATCAGCTTGATCGCGACGTCGCGTGCAGGTTCGATGCTTTCGTTGCGAACGATTTTCCACCAGGACGCGTCCGGGTTCTTTACCCAAGCTAGAGCCAAGGTGCCGTTGGTGAGCCCGTACACTCTCACTTTTGCCTTTTTCAAGGCCGCTCCCTCGAAGCGCACGTAGTCTATAGTGTACCAGTCGACACCAAGGTTGTCCAGCCTGATCTCGTGCACACCCTGCGGGACTTCGAGGACTACGTCCGTGTCGTACTCCCTTGCGAACGCGTCGTACTTCCCGTCTCTATCAGGTAGCTCCACCCGCTTCGCCAGCACGCCGTCCACGTATACAGCCAGCACAGCGCCAGCGCGCGAAACTGAGTTCACGTGAACGACAACCCTACCGCCTCGCGGGAAGGTGACCCTGAACGTGGGGTTGTTCCTCAGGTCTGGGTGCGATGCACCCTGGATGAAAGAGGGGATCTGTGAAGCGTCCCCCTCTACCGTTCCGTCAAGCTTGACCTCGAAGAAGCTCTCCAGGGGGCGCGCCCAACCCAGAGACGGGTAAACCACGGCATCTGAGACTTCTTCGCCGCTCAGATCGGTCGGGAGCATAAGCTCGGTCTCTAAGCGCTTAAAGCTTGACGCGGCTGGGTCGATACCCTTCAAGAAGTCGGCAACGGCTTTGAAGTGGTAGTACAGGTTGTACGGGTGTATGTAGTTGTCCCACCACCAGGACATCGCGGTCGCGGGCGAGCCCGCCATCACGGTCGCCCAAAGGCCGTCGTGCAAGCCCACCCCCTCCCTGTCGAGGTAGTAGAGCGGCCTATCGGTGAGACCCTCCCACCGCCAGTCGACGCCGAACTCCGTCACGAGCACTGGTTTGCGGTAGCGCTCCCAAGCCCTCCTAACGATGTCGTACAGTGTACCGGCGACATCCTGGAAGCCTTCGGGACCGTACTTGTGGACGGTAATGAAGTCGATCTCGCTGAGCTGCCACACGAGCGGGTCGAGGTTGGGGTTTGCGAAGCTGGTCGTGACCATCCTCTTGTAGGGGTCGAGCCGCTTCAGGTAGGCTGCCATCTCCGCGTGCCACCGTGCGACGTTCTCCCTAACGGACATGTAGTTGTCCGTCAAGTCCGCCTCGTTCCACAGCTCCCAAGCGAGCAAGCTGGTGGAGTAGCCCCAACGGGCGACGATGTACCTTAACCTCTTCTTGAAGAGCTCCCTCGCCTCCTCGCTAGTCCAGAAATCCTCGGGCTTGGAGAGAGGCCCGCCTCTAGCCTTGTTGTACGGGTTCTCGTTCCACTGGGGATTCACCTGCGTCGAAAGCTGCCCATGGTTCATCAGGCACAGGATAACGTAGATGCCGTAGCGGTCGGCCAAATCAAGCACGTAGTCCAGCCTCCAAGCCTCCTCCAGGTCGTAGCGTCCAAGCCGCTTCCACTCAATCCCGAAGCGCCAGGGAGCCATCCATATCCTAACGAGATTAACGCCCGATTCGGCCATCGCGCGGAACCACTCGTCGTAATCGTAGGTCCCTCTCGAGCCGGACCAGCAGACATCGAGCCCCACGAAAAAGTTGGAGCTACCGTTTTCGAATTCGAGGTACCTGGAGTCGCGCCCGCTCACCCTAACGAAACCCGGTAGACTGGATGGTTCAACCTCGAAACTGTAGACTGGAGTTCTCTTCGAAGAGCCTTTGCTCACAGCTTCCACGTAAAACTCGTAACGGCCAGCTTTCACCGGTGTAAACCTGACCTTCCAACGAGGTTGACCTACCGGCTCGAGCCTTTCGGTGTTGCCAAGCAGCATCCTTCTGTAATCCTGGTAGTAGAAAGCGGGAAGCGCGAGCACTTTACCCTCTGGGTCTGTGATGAACGCTGTAACGTTGACGTCTTCAGGATCGAATTGGTTACCTATGTAACCCGTAACGTTCACGTCTATTTCGACGCGGGAGTAGAGACGCGCCCTAGGAGGGTTGACACCCAAAACCTCGACGTTCTGCACGGCTGAATACGCTTCCCGCCGCCATAAAAAGTTGACAACCGCTACGGGTAGCAGGGCCAGGACCGCTAATAAGATCACCCATCTCCAACGCACGCGGCGATGCAGCTTCACCATTTAATGTGTTTTACTCCAGCGGACCCGCTGCGAGCGCTGGCGCAGAACTTTTCAGGGGGGTTTCGCCAAGAAATCGTGGTTATAGATACCGCTCAGCTCCTAGAGTCGCTCGGTTACTCCTATTACCGCGAGGTCGAGAGGGGAAGCGAGCCTCCCAGAGCTAGCTTGCGATTCGCCGACCTACTGCCAGGGCTGGCGGGGACCCCGCTGGGCGGCGAGTACCTCTACGAGCACCAGCTGGAGGCGTTGAAGCAGCTGGAAGAAGGAAGAAACGTGGTGCTGATCGCCGGTACCGGTAGCGGTAAAACCGAAGCCTGGTTTCTCTACGCTGCCAGGAAAGGGGTGAGAGCGCTGGCGCTCTACCCGACTCTGGCGCTCGCTAACGATCAGGTGCAGAGGTTGAGCGCCTACTGTTCCCAGCTGGGTGCGGAGATGGCGCAGATGGACTCTCCGAGCGTCCAAGCGGCTGGCAGCGCGGGGAGAAGGACGATAAGGGAGAGGTTGGGGAGAGCTCTCGTCGTAGCGAGTAACCCGGCATTCCTCATGCAGGACCTTAAGCGCTACGCTTCATCTCCCTCGAAGGGTTTTCTCGTCCCTTCGATCCACCGCTTTGGCCTGCTCGTGCTCGATGAGCTCGACTTCTACAGCCCGCGCGAACTCGCTCTTATCGTGGGCATGCTGAGAGTTTTCGCTGAGATGGGGTGGAAGCCCCAGGTGGCTGTGCTAACAGCCACGTTGAGCAACCCCGAGGAGATGGCTGACATCCTCCGCGAGATCAACGGTAGGGAAGCGGCTGTGGTAAAGGGCGAACCCTTCAAGGTGCCGAACAGGCTCTACGTGGTATTGGGCAGGAATTTGGAGAAGCTTAGAACGCTGCTCATCGAGAGAGTCGGCGACGTCGAAAAGCTGGGTGTGGGCGAGGACATCAAGAGAGCGCTTCTCGATCCGGAAGAGTTCAGGAAGAGCGCTTACAAGGTCGTGCTAGCCTTGAGGGCGGCCGGCATCGAAGCCGAAATCCCCCACGTCGACCCCCTCGAGATTCTAGCCCGCTACATCGAAGACGATGGTGTAACACTCGTATTCACGAGGAGCGTGGGGGCGGCCGAGGAGGTCGCTAGGAGGCTTAGGCAAAGGCTGGGTTCCAGAGAGCCCAGCAGCGTAGCCGTGCACCATCACCTTGTATCAAAGGAGGAGCGGAGGAGAGTGGAGGAAGGAGCCAGGCTTGGAGCCGTGAAGATCCTGGTCACCCCCAGAACGTTGGTGCAGGGCGTAGACATCGGCACGGTGGTTCGTGTCGTGCACCTGGGCTTACCCGACGATGTGAGAGAGTTCTGGCAGCGCGAAGGAAGGAAAGGTAGGCGCCGTTCGATCCCCTTCACAGAGACCGTAATAGTGCCGTACACAAGGTGGGACCGGGAGCTGCTCACCAGGGGCTTCGAAGCTCTCAAGGAGTGGCTTAACCTCCCCTTGGAGAAAACTGTTGTTAACAGGGAAAACAAGTACGCGCTGCTGTTCACCGGGCTTTTCAAGCTGGTATCCAGCAGAACCCTGAATTTGAGAACTCGCGAAGGGGAGCTAAGACTTCTTCAAGAGCTTGGTCTCGCTAAGGGCGGCGAGCTTACTGCGAAGGGAAGGCGTACCTGGCACATGCTGAATTTTTATGAGTACGGTCCCCCTTACGGCGTTAAGCGCGTAAAAACCTCAGAGGGAGGAGTCGAGTACCTGCAAGAGGCGTCGCATGTGGATGTGGTGGAGAAGCTCCAGCCCGGTTGCTTCGATTTCACATCGGACTTCCTCGTGACTAACCTCCGCGTCACGAAGGGCAGGTGGGTGACGCTCGTCGAGGAGGAGCGCCCAACGCTACATACCGTGTACAAACACGAGTTCCTCGCAACGGCGTACGAGGAGTACAAGAAGGTGAAAGCCCAGTGGGGCGAGGAAGGGGATCTGTGGAGGGACTACGTGAGGGGCCTCCTGAGGTCGGAGGTCATATGCACGATGCACCCGCCTACGAGCGGTTTCGGCCCCTACCTGGAGGTGCCCTACAGGGTCGTGTGGATCGTCGACGGCGAGGGCGTGCGCGTGAAAGTAGTCGGCGACAGGACCTACGTGTACAGGCCGAGACGCGCGATCGATGTGCCCTCAACGACGATGGGTAGGTACGAGGACTACAGCTACGGGAGGCTCTACGAACTGGACCCTTCCATCGATCTAGAGCTGGCTAGGCTGGGCTTAGCGCTCGTCAAGGTAGTTCTCCGAAGGGTCTTCTCGATCGGCTTGAAGAGGGTAAGCTACGATCTGTCAGCCGTAGGGAGCAGAAAGCTTCTAGTGCTCTTCGAGGACGACGCGGCCGGCCTCATCGAAAAGCTCGATTGGCTTGAAGTGAGACGCGCGGTTGAACGGTACGAGCCAGACGAGCTCGACGAGATCCTAATCGAGCAAGTTGACGACATGGCTCACGCTAAGCTCGTAGAAATCGGCTACAGGTGGGAGCTGGCGAAAGCGCATGCGCTTACAGTGCTCGACACAGTGGTGGCTTCGGAGAGGGTTAAATTGTCGCTGGGTGGAGTTGAAGTGCTCGTGCCGAGACCCTCTAAGTCTCTGAAACTGCTTTCCTTGGACACCCTCAGAGTGCCCTTGACAGATGATGGGGAAGTTGCGCTGGTCTTCCTAGCTGTGTTCGACGGTGAGGAAGTTCACAGCTTTAGGCTTCTGAGGGAGTTCCACCTGGTCGATAAAGCTTCAGCTGCAGTTGTGCAGAGCGTAGCTGGCTACGTGAACGAAGGATTTCGCGTTGTTGTGCACGACTTCGATAGAGTTGCTGAGGATCTGAGCGCCGGCGGGTTGGCTGGTCTCAGAGCCCTTCTAACCGGGCTCAGGGGGGATGGCGCACTCGTTGACGTAGCCGAGCTGTCAGCCGAGAAGCTTGGCGCTCGCATCGGAGCCGACGAGCTGGCATCTTACCTCGGGTTGCGGATGAGGTACACGCTGGACGATATACGTAGGGAGCACGAGGAGAGCTTGAAGAGAATCAGGCAGTTACCCTACGCTAGGTGGCTACAATTCACGCAGTACCTCTCTAAGAAAGCGGACGAGTACTTGGGTGAGAGATCGAGGAACATCTACCTGAGTTACCTAGCCCTACGAGAATCGAAGAGCGAAAACAAGCGTGCCCCAGCACTCAACTTTCCAGCTCCCGGAAACGGCTCATCGTAAACCTTGTTCAGCCGTCCCATATTTCGTCTTTCCTCTAGCCACTAGCAAAAAGTAGAAAAACTTTGGGGGGAGTGTAAACTCGGTATGAGGAGGGCGGAGTCCGTAGTTAGGGAAGTAGCGGAAGCTTTGAGAAGTAACGGCTACGATGTGGTGTTGAGAGAGGGCGAGCCCTTCGAGCTTATCGCTTCGGGGAAGGGCGTCACAGCTTGCATCGCGTTCATCGATAAGGGCGGAGGTTTGAGCAAGCTTTCGGTTAGACCCGGTTGCGGTAGCGGTCTTTCAGTTATCGATTGCAGCAATGCTGAGAGCGTAAAGGAGTGCGTTGTACGCCTCCTCCAGATCCTAGAAGAGTGGGCTGCGGGCGCAGAGAAATAACGAGAAAGCTTATTTTGTAGCGCTCTTCCCAACGCGCGATGAGACTGGGCATATCCACGTACTCTTACTGGCACTTCAAAGGGCCCAAACTCCCCCTTAAGGACTACATCGAGATGGCATGGCGCGACGGCTTCGACGGTGTGGAGGTTCTCGTCAACCACATTGAATCCCGCTCGAGGAGCTACTTAAGGGGCGTCAGGCGGTTAACGCTCGAGTACGGTATACCGGTGTATGCATTAGCTATCCACAACAACTTCGTGAAACCCGATCCGGCTGAGCGGGAAGCTCAAGTCAAATACGTTCTCGAGTGGCTCGAAGCAGCATATGAGCTGGGTGCCAGCATTGTTCGGGTAAACTCCGGGAGGTGGGGGACGGTAAAGAGCTTCGATGAGCTCATGGCGAGGAAAGGTGTGGAGCCTCCCCTCGAAGGCTACAGCGAAGAGGACGCGGTAGGGTGGGTTGTCGACTGCATATACCGCTGCCTTGACAAGGCAGAGGAACTGGGAGTAACGCTGGGGCTGGAGAACCACTGGGGGTTGACGACGAGGGCCGAAACAATGCTGAAGATACTGCGCAGGGTGAGCTCGAGGTACTTCGGCGCTATCATGGACACCGGCAACTTCGTGTACGACACCTACAGCGAGCTAGAAGCGATAGCCCCCTACACGGTGATGGTGCACGCGAAAACCTACTTCGGCGGCGGGGAGTGGTACACGCTGGATATCGACTACGGGAGGGTGTTCGGGATTTTAAGAAACGCGGGGTTCAGGGGCTGGATCTCTCTCGAGTACGAGGGAAAAGAAGACTACACGACTGGAGTCAAAAAGAGCAGGGAGCTGCTGCTCAAGCACGCTCGGGGTTAGAGCGCTTACCTATAGTTTCCTCCACCTCTTTTTGGTTAACTGTTAACGGAGGTCTCTCAGGAGCTAGACCTCCTGGTTTTCTCATTACGAACAGCACGAGGAGCGCACCTAGGACTATGTAAGATAAGTAGTTCACGTCGAAGGGGACGGGCAGGAGCCGCTTAGCGAAGAGAACCGTACGGTCGAACGCCAGGTACACAGCCGCGCCTAGCAGCGGCCCCTTGGGGTTGCCGCGTCCCCCCACGGTGACCATCAACACCACGAGGAAGGTTCGAGAAACCGTGAAGTCGTCCGGGTTCACCGACCCCATGTAAAAAGCGTATAGAACACCTGCCGCAGCGGCCATCCCCGAACCTAAGGCCATAGCCCACGCGCGCGCTCGCGCCACGTCTTTGCCGTAAGCTGCCGCCGCAACTTCGTCATCTCTGATCGCTCTGAGAAGCCTGCCGAATGGGGATGTGGAAAGCCTGTACTCGAGGAGCCAAGCTCCTGCCGCGAAGGTAGCCGAGAGGAGCATCATCGAAAGCTCGCGCAACGGGCTGCGGAGCCACGCGAACACGTCCACCACGCCGGCGCCGAATGTGCCTCCCACGAGAGGCTCGTAGTTGCGGGCGATTACCCTAACGATCTCGCTGAACGCGATGAGAGTTATCGCGAGGTAGTCCTCGCGGAGGCGGAGCGCAGGGTAGCTGGCTATAACGCCGAGAAACATCGCTAAAGGTACCGCAACTGCAAGGGGGACGAGAAACAGAGTGAGCCCCAGGAGCGGGCTCGCTGCAACCTTAGCCGAGACGAGGGTCGCGTAGTAGTAGCTACGTAGCTTAAACTCGCCTTCCCAAGCGATACCCAATAGCGCCGCGCCGAGCCTAGTCGTAAGCGCTCCAACGGCGAAAGCTCCAATAGCGAAGAAAGCCGCTTTCGCGAAGTCGGGGAGACCTAACTCGCCGTAGACAAGCTCCATGGACGTTGACAGGATCACGTAAATTGAGTAGAGCGTACCCAAGCTTATCAAGAAAGCTAGAACCTCCGACGTATCCACCACCCTTTACCGCTCCACAAGCCCGAGAGCCCCCTCGGCGACACTAGAAGAGTGCATATAATGGCCGCGAAAGTGAGGAGTGGCCTGTATGCCGTGCTCACTCCCAACCCCGCCAGCTGGTAGGAGAGCACCGTTTCGGATATGCCTATCAAGTAGGCTCCCGCGACGCTCCCGCCTATGCTGCCGATACCCCCAACCGTCACAGCGGCGAACATCGACAACAGCATAGACCAGCCAGTGTCTGGGTTGACCATGACCCTGAAAGGTAGGAAGACACCGGCTGTCGCTGCCAGCGCGCCAGCGAGGAACCAGCTCACAGCGAAAACTCGTTTAACGTTTATTCCGAGAGTTTGTGCTAGATTGGGGTCTTCTATCGCGGCTCGCATAGCCGCTCCCAGCTTTGTTTTGTACAGCAGCATGTAGAGCGAAAGTAGTAGCGCGACGGTAGACACCGCGGACGCGATAAGCACGCCAGGAACCTGAGCGCCCGCTACTTCAACGAGGAAGTCGTTGAACATGAACAGCCTTGTGTAAACCTTAAGCCACTGCTGCATGAGATCCGCGTACACGTGAAGCGAGTACCGGATCACCATGTCTATAGCCATTGAAACCACCATGAGCGTCACTAGGTCGGCTCTCCCGCGCAGCGGCTCGAATACGACCAGGTAAGCTAGAAGCGAGACAAGCCCACCGGCGGCGAAAGCCACGGGTATGCTCGCGTAAGGCGTTACCCCCGCGACCACGCTAAAGGTATAGGCCGCGTAGACTCCCACCATGGCGAGATCCCCATGAGCGAAGTTGGAGACTCTGCACGTGAGCAGCGCCAAGCTGAGACCAACAGCTAACAGCGCGAGAAGGTTGCTGTAGATCAAGGCTCCGGCAAGCACGTCGAGCATCGAAACCACCTACAGGCCGAGGTACGTTTTAGCCAGCTCCCTGTCCTCCAGGAGCTCGCTCGGCTTCCCCCAGAACCTTGCGGTTCCGGAAACCATGAGCAACGCTTTGTCGCTGACCTCCAGGGCGGATAGAGCGTTTTGCTCCACAAGCACTACCGCGACGCCTAGCTCATCCCTCAGTTCAACAATTCGCTTCAGCGCCTGTTTGGCTAAGCGGGGGGCGAGCGCGGCAGTGGGCTCGTCCAGCATCACGAGAGACGGGTTCCTCAACAAGCTCATGGAAAGAGCAACGATTTGCCTCTCACCACCGCTCAGCGTTTTAACCCTCCTGTGCAGGAGCTCTTTAAGCTCGGGGAGGAACGATGCTACGCTCTCCAGCCTCTCCTCCATTTCGTCTTTTCTCAGATCGTAACCCGCTAACAACAAGTTCTCCCAGACCGTGAGACTTTCGAAAACGTTGCCGGTTTGCGGCAGATAAGCCATGCCCAAGCGCGATCGTTTGTGCGGAGGCATCCGTGTAATGTCCTCACCCTTGAACAATACAGACCCCGAGAAGATTCTACAAATTCCGAATACCGCTTTCAGCAGCGTGCTCTTCCCGCTCCCGTTCGGTCCGACAACGGCAACTATCTCGCGGTTGTCCACCTCAAGCGTCACACCGGTCACGATCTCGATCTTCCCGTAACCGGCACGTAAGCTCTCGACTTCGAGCAAAATCACCTTACTCACCCAAGTAGGCTTTAGCGACAACTGGGTCCTCAACAACCGCTTCGGAAGGTCCCTCAGAAATGACGCGCCCGTTGTGGAGAACGTAGACGTAGTCAGCGTAGCGGAGGGCGAGATCGAGCCTGTGCTCGACTAGAAGCATGGCAACCTCACGCTCTTTCCGGATTTTAGTCAGGAACTGCATTATGCCACCAGCTAGCGCTGGGTTAACGCCTGCTAAGGGCTCGTCCAGGAGAAGGAGTTTAGGATCGCTCATAAGGGCTCTAGCAAGCTCCAGAAGTTTCATCTGACCGCCGCTAAGTGTGTACGCTGGCTTATCCCACACGTGATCGAGAGATAGAAGCTTCAGCACGTCGAAAGCCTTCTCGATGAGCTCCCGCTCCTTAGCCCGCGAGCCTCTAAAGCAAGAGAGAGGGGTTTCGTCCGCCCCTCGAGCAGCAACCAACACGTTCTCTAGCACGCTAAGAGAGGGGAAAAGCCGGGGTATCTGGAAGGTTGTCGCAACACCGAGCTTGAACCTAACGTGAGGCGGCAAGCCGGTTACGTTCAGTCTCTTGAAGAGGATCAGGCCGCTATCGGGTTTCAACACTCCGCTAGCGACCTGGAGGAATGTCGTCTTCCCGCTTCCGTTGGGACCTATCAAGAGCGTTAACGAGTCCTCTGGGATAGAGACCGTAACATCTTTTAGTGCTATCAAACCTCCGAATCTTTTCGAAACATTTTTAGCAAGAAAAAGAAGGTCATCTGAGCTCATAGCTCTAGCTCCCTAACTGCCCACAGGTGCGAAGGTATCCGTGTCAATGTGGTACACCGCGACTAGCTTCCACGCTAGGCCCGTTGAAGTCTGAACGACCTTGAACACGCCGTAATCGCCGGCCGACCTATCCCCTGATGCATCGAGCGTTATCGTCCCTGTGATCCCGTAGTAGCGTGCTGTCACTTGGGGCAGGACGCTCGCTATCTTAGTGCCGTCATCGCTTCCCGTCAACATAACGGAAAGAGCCAGCAGCCAAGCCGCATCGTACGAGTTCATGGAGTAGGGGTCTGGGTCATCGCCGAAGCGCTGGCGGAACCTCCTTTTGAACTCCTCCTGCATCGGGTTGGCCGTAGGGATGAAATTAGTCGAAGCTATACCGCCCAACGCTATAGCCTCCGCTCCCGCTTCGGAGATCAACTTGGCATTGTTGGCTAGACCATCGGTCCCGAACCAAGTCAGCTTGGAGAGCACAGGGTTCTGGGCCGCCAGCTTGATGAACTGTATGCCCTCTTCGAACGATATGAGCACGATGGCTGTCCCCGTACCCATCTGGCTCGCCAGGTCCGCGGCTCTCGATACTTCAGCGGAGAACTCTTTAGCGCCTGTGTCGTAGGCTATGCTTTCGGTTGTTCCACCAAGCGCCTTGAAGTTCTTCTCGAAGCTGTCGCGCAGGCCCACGCCCCAAGCGTCGTTCCTATAGATAACGATAGCCTTCGTGAAGCCCGAGCTCCAAACTACCTTAGCCAGCGCCCTACCCTGGTAAGTGTCGGGCGGGACTACCCTGAAGACGAAGTCCCCAGGTATCGACAAGGCTGGAGCGGTCGAAGACTGGCTCACAACTACCAGCTTGTTCGCATCGGCGAACGGCTTAACCTGGGAAACCTCGCCGCTCGACATAGGTCCTAAGAACAGCTTCACCCCCTGAGCGGCAAGAGCCTCTATCCTCGATCTAGCTGTCTGAGGGTCTGTACCCGTGTCTTCAACAACCAGCTGGAATCTGAACTTGCTGCCAGCAGCTTCGGCGAAGCTGTTGATGTCCTCTATCGCGAGCTGCAAAGCGCCTTGGTTGCGCTTCCCGTATGTGGACAGGTCTCCCGTTAAAGGAAGAAGAGCGCCGATTTTGACCGTTACCGTCTGCTGCTCGCTGCTTATGAACGTGCGGGAGAAGTACCCCGAAGCGAAGCTTGCTGCGACGATTATTGCGATAAACGCAGCCAACATAGCTTTGCTACGGGCACTATTTTTAACAGCAAACGTAGAGCCCGCCATTAGGCGGCACTTTTTTACTCCTATTTTTATGCTTTTCTTTTTCTTTCGTTTTTTCGGGTGTAGTATAGATTTCATTTATATTTAAGCTTTTCTTGCACTTACACGCAAGTGAACCTTGCGCGTCGCGATCTTCCTTATAAATGTTCCATATGGAACAGTTTTTCGAGATCTCGCGTGCAGCGGCGTTTTGCTTTTATACGGACTCGCAGCTCGACATCGCATGGAGCGGAAACTGGGAGTGGGCATTATCGGTGCGGGCTTTGCGGCTAAGTTTCATGTTAGAGGCTGGGTGGGAATTCGTGGGGCTGACATAGCGGCAGTGTACAGTAGAACGGAATCCAGGGCCAAGGAGCTGGCGGCTCTAGCTGAACAGCTCGGTGTGGGCAAACCCAAAGTGTACACGGACGTTTACGACATGCTGAAAGACCCCAGCGTCAACGCTGTCTGGATCCTCTCTCCTAACTACGCCAGGCTTGATGCGGTCAGAGCCGTCGCCGAGGAAGCCGAGCAGGGTAAGGGTAACATCGTTGCTGTAGCCTGCGAGAAACCCCTTGCACGTAACGTGAAAGAAGCGAAGGAGATGCTGAAAATGATTGAGAAGGCTCGGTTGCTCCACGGGTACCTCGAGAACCAGGTATTCATGCCGTCCGTGACTAGGGGTAAGGAGGTGGTCTGGAGGTTCGGAGCGAAGTACAGCGGAAGACCCTACCTAGCTAGGGCGGCTGAGGAGCACGGCGGGCCCCACGCTCCCTGGTTCTGGAAGCCCACTCAATCGGGCGGTGGCGTGCTGCTGGACATGATGTGCCACAGCCTCGAGGCGGCGCGCTACGTTCTATGGGATCCCGAGAAGGGGAAGGACAGCTTAAAACCCAGGAAAGTGTGGGGCGAAGTAGCTTCACTCAAGTGGACGAAGAGAGATTACGCAGAGAGACTCAAGCAGACGTACGGAGTTGACTACTCGGTGGAGCCGGCTGAAGACTACGCTACGGCGGTCGTCGTGTACGAGGACGAGGAGGGTAACGTAGTGATGACGGAAACGCACACTTCCTGGTCGTACATTGGCGCCGGGCTGAGGCTGACTTTCGAGGTTTTAGGGCCCGAGTACTCGCTCTGGATCAACACACTACAACCAGAGCTGTTCGCGTTCATCAGCAGGTACGTAAAGATCCCGCCGAGCGAAGAGTTTGTTGAAAAGCAAAACGCGGACCAAGGCTTGATGCCTGTGATCCCAGACGAAGCGGTAACGTACGGCTACCAAGCCGAAGACCGCTACATGGTCGAGTGCTTCCTCAAAGGGGTTCAGCCTGTCGAGAACTGGTATGATGGCCTGCTTATCGTGCAGCTCATGATGCTCGCTTACCTCAGCGCGGAGAAAGGCCAGAAGCTGAACTTCAACCCCGCGCTCGTGGAGGAGTACATCCCGCCGGTCCAGCGCGGAGCTTGGAACCCGAAGTCCCCGCTCCTTTAAATCCCACTTTTTCCTCGACCTTCTATTTTTCATCCCGGACTGCAGCGTTGTAAGCTGCGAGAAGTTTATCAAGCGATGAGCCTTGCAGCGGGTCGTGAAAGTAAAGGTTTGCATCGCCTACAGCGTAAGAGATCCCGCTGGTTCGGGCGTGGCGGGCGAGCTCCTCAGACTCCTAGAGCACAAGCCGGTCACCGCCGCCAGAGCTGTCGACGTTTACTACCTGCAGGAGCTAGATGCGCTGCTTGCAGGGTTCGAGGAGGATGTCCTCTACTTCGAGTTTTTAGACGAAATCTGTGAAGCTGACTTCCATCTCGTGCTTTCACGCCACTCGAGCGAGGCTGGTATCAGGTCGCTCACGGTGCACCACCCTGGAAACCCCATGCGCGAAGCTCTAGCTGGAGGTAGGCCGCTTGAGCTGCCGCCCTCCAACCCGCCGCTAGCAAAAAGTCTCTTGCTCTCGCTCGTTAAACATGCGGAAGCGTTACCCGAATTCAAGGTCACCTACGAGGTCACTCACCACGGTCCATCGTCGCTTAAGAAACCTGTCACCTTCGTCGAAATCGGTAGTAGTGCTCAAGAGTGGTCTCTAACCGAGGCTCGCAGGGCTGTCGCGGAGGCGGTTGTCGACGCCTTAACGCGCCCTCTACCCCCCTTCGAAGCGTGTGTAGGGGTCGGCGGCAACCATTACGCGAGCCTATTTACAGCGAGAGCTCTCTCGAGCGCTGAAGCTTACGGCCACATGCTGGCGAACTACGCATTAAAATCGCTCGAGGAACCAGAGCTTGTTGAGAAAGTGGTCAGAGAGGCTGCCACAAAGAGCCTGGCGCTGACACAGAAGCTTGTAGCCGAGAGGAAGCTTCGGAAAGCTTGGAGAGAAGCTTTAGAAAAGGTAGCGGAGGAGCTTTCCCTGAAAATCGAGTACGTTTAAGCAATCTTTGCTGCGAAACGCGCACTCTTTTAAACCCATGGAGGGAGAGAGCTAACGTGTACGTCAAAGCCCTCTTCGGCGAAAGAGGCGAAATCGTAGCTTGGATCGATAGGGAGCTAACGGGATTGCCCATCGAGAGCGTAACTAGACGGTGGAGACACGAGATCTACTTCGAAACCCCTTTTGAGCTGGTCG
>Ga0197143_1001579_pt1 | contig 18942 bp, 16 predicted proteins | sample GBS70_MetaG_FD_148603 | JGI IMG/M metagenome (GOLD analysis project Ga0197143, IMG submission 148603) | Sediment microbial communities from Great Boiling Springs, Gerlach, Nevada, United States - GBS 70_MetaG | ecosystem: Environmental > Aquatic > Thermal springs > Hot (42-90C) > Sediment...
GCCCTAACCTTACTTGCCCTTACCCTAAACTTGCCCACGGAAAGCTCCCCACCCCGGCCTACTCCGACACCTATAGTCGTGCAGGAAGAGGAGGGGGTAACCGCCCAGGCTCTCCCGGATTTAGTGATAGAGGACATAATTTTCTCCCCCGAATACCCACTGGTAAACAGGCCAGCCCAGATAATGGTGCGCATCAAAAACCAAGGCCGTGGAAGCATGATCATAACCAACAACTTCTTCGTGGACCTTTACATAAACCCACCCCAACCCCCCGCCATAGGTCAGCATGGCGACATAACTTGGCCTGTTCAGGCTGTTTGGGTTAAAGACCCAGGGCAAGCTTATACCCTTACAGCCCAGTACACATTTACCCGAACCACTACCTTCAACATCTGGGCCCAAATTGATACTGATGGCAATGTTAGGGAAGGCGATGAGGGAAACAACATCTTCCCTCCTAAGGCAGTAAAAGTAGTAACCTCCAAAAGCGTCCAACAAATCACCGCCCAGGACTTCCAGAAAGGCTTTTCCAACCTTGACCTTTCCCCCATCACTGGCCTCATTCGCCTCAACGCTGTCTACGAAGAACCTTGGTACGAGCCCGATGTCTACACCGGAACCGACCGGATGGTTAGCGATCCCGTTAACTCAATTAAAACCGAGGCCAAAATAGTCAAAGGCCCTGGCAATACCCTCTACGCCGTTTGGACCGACGGGCGCAATGGCCCAGTCTTCAATAAGGACATCTTCTTCTCCTACTCCACCGATGGCGGCCTCACTTGGAGCAATGACATCCCCGTATGTGACGCTTACGGCAACCAAGAATCCCCGGCCTTAGCCTACCACAATGGTCGCCTATACGCCGTTTGGGAAGATTCACGGGATAGCTACCGCGGCTACGACATTTACTTCGCTTACTCAACCGATGGCGGACTAACCTGGACCGAACCTATCAGCATAAACGACGATGGGGGCAATGCAAGGCAGGTCAACCCCTCCATAGCCGTTAACTCTACCAACGGCCACATATACGTTGTCTGGCAGGACCAGCGCAACGGAAACAACGACATTTACTTCGCCATGTCCACAGACGGCGGGCAAACTTGGTCCAGAAACGTCTTCGTCACCGATTACCCCTATGCTAAACAGCAATCCCAATCAGCTCCAGCCATAGCTTACGTGCCCCCTCCGATTGATAAAATCTACGTGGTATGGGAAGATGACCGCTACGATTCCGGTGACATCTTCTTCACTTGGGGCCAAGAATGCTCGGACCCAGATTGTGCTCCTGCCACCTTCCACATTGACCAAAAGGTAAACCAGGATGACCCAGGGGCCAGGCAAAGCGAACCAACCGTAGCCGTTTCCCCGGTTTACCTCAAGCTAACTTACTCCCGAGAAGTTTCGCCTGAAGATCCCTGCTGCCCATCCCCTGTCACCCAAACGATAACTTTTACAGCTCTATACCGGGGTTATTCCGCCCACTTTGCTTGGACCGACTACCGCGAAGACCCCAAAGGCGATATCTTCTACGCCTGGACCTTTGATTCCACCTTTGAAAGGGTCTGGTGGCGTGTAGAACCTCCAACTGTCACATGCGATGTTCTCCCTTGGCGTCTGGAATTTCCTGTTTACGATTGTGCTGAATGCTGTGGCTGCATTCTCAATCGCATTTATGGAGATGTAAAAGTCAAAGGCAGGGAGATATGCCCAACCCCTGGCTGTTTGGCTCCGGATAAACCTACGCCCTCTGAGGAACAATTTGCCCAGAAGAACCCGGCCATGGCTCCGAGAGGGCTCGCCCCTATACTCCCCCCAGGAGTGCACATCGCCTGGGCCGATAATCGCAACTACGAGCCTGAAAGCAATTACGATATCTTCCTGGTCAATACCTGTAATCCCATCATGCAGGCCCCGGAAAATGTACCCGTTTCCGTCCCATCGCCTCGTTGTCATCCTTCACCGTGCAATGAGTGCAAGAATAAAATCTGCACCTCTTACTCTGTCTGCGATGAGCAAGAGCAGGCCTGCATTTGCGCTGACTTCTACTTTGAAGACGAATACACCGTCAACGACAACGTGAAAATTCACGGCTACCTCAACCAGGATTACTTGGAGATGGCCCCGGCCTCTGCCCTCCAGGCCCGGCCATCCATAGCTACCTCTGGCTTAACCGGCGGCTCATGCGGCTGTACGATAGAAGCCCCCTACGTGGTCTGGGACGATAACCGCCGCGATGACCCTTACGATGGCCAAGAAACCACAAGGGACATCTACTTCGCCAGGCCTGGAACTAACAACAAGGGCATTTACATATCGCCAATCATAGACGTTGGGGCCAAGGCCAAATGGTACTTCCTTGAATACTGGGGAGCTACCCCTATAGGCTCAAAGGTAACCCTCCAGACCAGGACAGGCAACACTCCATGGCCCGATTCCTCCTGGACCAGCTGGACTGGCCCCAAGTGCGTAGGCGGAAAGTGTTATTACGATGGGTCAGCCGAGATAGTAAGCCCAACTATCTCCGGGCCAACTGACCTCTACCCTGAATCCCGCTACATCCAGTACAAGGTTGAGCTGGAATGCTGCGAAAACTGCTTCCAGGATTGCTGCCCACCTTGCCTTAGCTCTTTCCGAATCCTGTACGAAGGAGGCGTCCACTCCGTATATATACCACTCGTCCTCAAAAATTACTGAGCTCTAAGGAGGTTAAATGCCCAAGATTGCCATAAGCGGTAAAGGTGGGGTTGGAAAAAGCACTCTTGCTGCCCTTCTGGCTTACATCTACACCCAGAAGGGCTTCAAAGTCATCGCCGTGGATGCCGACCCAGACGGAAATCTGGCGGTCGCCCTCGGCTTTCCGCCGGAACTTGTCGCCAAACTGACCCCAATAGCCAAGATGGAAGAGCTTATTGAGGAGCGGACTGGCGCCAAGCCCGGCTCCTACGGCCTCATCTTCAAAATGAACCCTAAAGTTGATGACATCCCCGATAGGTTCTCCGTAGAGCACAGGGGAATCAAGCTCCTGGTGATGGGAACCATTGAAAGAGGTGGGTCCGGGTGCGTATGCCCAGAGAGCGTCCTGCTCAAGAACCTGGTGGCGCACCTCCTCCTCCAGCGCCAGGAAGTCCTAATAATGGACATGGAAGCAGGAGTAGAACACCTGGGCCGGGCTACGGCTAAAGCCGTTGACGCCTTTATCATCGTGGTAGAACCAGGCCTGCGCAGCCTCCAAACCGCCTACGCCGTCCAAAAGCTCGCTGCCGATATAGGCGTGAGGAGAACCTTCGTGGTTGGGAACAAAATCCGAAGCCAAGAGGACAAAGATTTCCTCATAGCTAATCTACCAGGCTTCACCTTCCTCGGCTTCTTGTCCTACAGCCCCCTCGCCTTAGAAGCCGATAAACTCGGAAAGCCAGTCTTTGAGCTGGACCAAAACCTGGTGCAAGAAGCTGAAGAAATTGTGAAAAATTTGGAGAAAAACCTATATGCCGAGGAAAATTAAGCTCAAGCCTATCCCTCCTGTTCCCGAAGATCCCCTCCTCCAAGCTAACCTCCTTTCGGAGACCATCTCCGGGGGAACGAATGCCATTGCGGCCCTCTCCAACGGTCGCCTCTCAGTAAGCATATCCCCTTGGGCTGAGGTAACCCACCTCCGCTGGCCTTCCCTCTCCTTCTACGACCACCTCCGCTATTACACTGCTTACAAAGTTTTTGGCCTCATAGACCTCATAAGCCTGCTCAACGAGCAGGCCGCTAAGCCTTACGATGTGCGCTGGGGGGAGGAAGCTCCTTCCGAAGAGTGGAAGTTTTACGGAAGGCCATTGGAACCTTACCCCGAACTCGGCTCCAGGGCTGGGCTTATTACCCCTAAGGCCGATAAACCCTTCTGGCTTAACGACCCGGTTTGGACTTCCCAACGCCGCTACGCCAGTGAGGATTCCGCAATCCTCATCACCGAGCTTTCAGGCCCCGCCAGCCTTGAAGTAACCGACTGGATTGACCCGGAGTGGGACCTCTTAATCAGGGTGCACAAAGTAGAAGGGGCAAGCCGCTTCTTCTACCACTCCACTTTCGCCCCCTCTTTGAAGCCTGTTGTGGGCCTGTTCATCTCCCCTGACCCCAAAGATGCCGGTTTCGCTGCCGTCTACTGCCCAGCCGATGGCCTAATCATCCACTTTTGCCCTCGCCGCCGCAGGTGGGGGCCAATCCCCGAAGGGGGCTGGACCCCAGAGAAGCTGGACCGCTTCTACCCTGAGGGAGGGGTTTTCCTGGCCTGGGGCTTTGATTCCATGCCCTCATCCTTCCAAGTAGGAGCCGATAGGGCCGGAAGGAAGGTCCCCCAAAACGCCCCTCCCGGCGGCAGGCTTGACGCCGAAGACGGCCTCCTCCAAGGGAACCAGGCCTTCCGCGGGCCCGTTGATTCCGCCCTCTCCATTGACCTACCCGAACTACGCGGCACAGTTACGGTTTTCATTGCCCTTGGCTCAACGGCCACCGAAGCCGTTAGCCTCATCCGTCGCGCCCGCGAGATCGGGATTGAAGCATTGGCCCGCAAAGCTGAGCAAGCTTGGGAGAAGGTCGGGCGGAAAATCTTCCTCCCCCCGGCCGAGAAGGACCAGACCATCCTCAGGGTGGCGAAGCGCTCCGTCCTTTCCCTCATCATGGGGCAAGACAAAAGCTCTGGTGCGGTGGTAGCTTCCCTATCGCGCCAGCCCCCTTATCACTTTGATTTCCCGCGGGATAGCGCTTTCTTTGACCTGGGGCTGGATGTAGCCGGCTTCCCCGAGAGGGTAGACCGCCATTCCGATTTCCTCATTAAGGTCCAAATGCGGGGGAAAGTGGCTTTCGGTTGGATGTGGCTTGTGAACCTCCGCTGGCCCTTCTACCGCCCCGAAGGCCATTTCAAAGCCAACTACTCCACCGATGGCTCCCCAGGCTCAATGCCCCACCCCTTTGAGATTGACTCCACCGGCCTTACCATCTGGAACCTCTGGCGCCACGAAGCTTTCGTGCTCGAGGAGAAGAGGGAGAGCTACCGCCGGAAGGCTTGGGAGGTCATAGAAAGAGGGACCGAAGCTTTGATGGATTACGTGGACCTGCGGGCAGGCTGGCTTCGCCTCGCCTTTGAGGACGATGCCTCAAGGCCATCTGCAACCTTCCACGGGGCAAGCTCCACCCTTACCGCCCTCATGGCTGCCGCCGATGCCGCCCGCCGCTGGGTCGGCGAGGATAAAAAGGCAGCGCGCTGGGAAGGGGCAGCCTCCGTCCTGAGGAAAAGCATGCTGAAGAAGCTGGAGGGTAAGGTCACCAGGGAAATCTTAGGCTGGCGAGGCCTCCACTGGGCCTTCTGGCCCGCCCCACTTCTGAAGCCTGGCGACCCCCACGCCTTGCCTCTCCTGGAGATACTGGTGAGGGAAATAACCGAAAAAGTGGAAGGAAAAAGGCGTGGCTTCTCCTACTTAGCCGAGCAGCTCTTCTCCTTAGCCCTTGCCCCCGACCGAACCCCCGAACACGAGGCGCTCATCCGCAGGGGGCTTGAATTCCTGGCTTACAAAGTAGCTACCCCTGGAACCGGCCATTTCGGTGAGATAATGATTAAAAGGGGTGAATTCTACCAGAACCGCACAGCCATCACCCACCTTTGGAACGGAATATTGTTCTACCTGACCCTCGTGGCCTTGCACCAACCTGAAATCTTCCACCGCCAACGCCCCCCTTATCCTCCCGAAACTTAAAAGGCTATGAGCGTAGTCTGGTTCCTGGCCATAATCTTAGGCCTCCTGTGTGGTGCTATCTACCACCTCCTTAGGGGAAAAACCTTCCGCCAACTCTTCCTTTACCTCCTTGCTGGGACCGCTGGCTTCATCGCTGGTCACCTCGCAGGCTCCTTCTTCATCCCTTCTTTCCCCCTAACTTTGGGCGACCTGCACATACTGGAAGGGGCAATCCTGAGCTTCGGCTTCCTCAGGCTTGCGGAGTGGCTTAAAGTTTGATATAATGAAAGTCCAGTCCAAAAAGGGAGAAAATCATGCTTTTGGCTGCTATCAGAGATGTTGCCATAATAATTTTGGCCGTTGAATCTATAGTCTTAGGCGTTTTGCTCCTAATCCTGGCTTTACAGGTTTACCGCCTAATCCGCCTTATAGACCGGGAAATAAAGCCAATCTTGGAATCGGCCCAAAGGACCACTAAGATGGTGGAGGGAACTACCGCTATCGTAGGGGAAGCAATCGCTAAGCCAGCCATTGAGCTGGCCAGTTTTATCTCGGCCGTGAGGCATGTAGTGAAAATACTTACCAAAAGGAGGGGATGAAATGTTCAGAAAGGTGAGCGATTTCTTCGCCGGTTTCGTGTTGGGCCTCCTTACGGGGGCGATTGTAGCACTACTTTTCGCCCCAAGGAGAGGAGAGGAAACCAGAGCTCTCCTCCAGGAGAAGGGCATTGAGCTCAGAGAGCGCGCCCTGGAGAAAGTTGAGGAGCTGCAGGAAAAGGGCAGAAAGATAATTGAAGAAGGGAAAGAAGTGGCAGCCCAGAGGCGCGAGGAACTCCTGAAGAAACTTGGGGCATAGAACTTGAGGCTCCTTAAGCTTGTAGGGGAAAACTTTTCAGGCCTGCTTGCCCTCAATTTCCTGGAAAGGATAAGCTCTTACCACCGGATTCAGGCCAGCCCCGGCTTCCGAAAGGCTGCCAATTTCTGCCTGGAAACCCTCAAGGAAGCAAGGGTAGAAGCCCGCATTTTATCCTTCCCTGCCCAAGAAGGAGTTTACTTCTGGTCCCAACCTTCCTTCCAAGAGTGGGAAGCTAAGGAAGCCTGGTGTTACTTGGAAGAACCCCAGGAAGAAGCTTGCAAACTCGCCGACTTCTCCGAGAACCCTATCTCCTTAATCCAACGCAGTGCCCCCTTTGAAGGAAAGGCCGAGGTCATCCTCCTGGAAGACGGGGAAAACTTGGAAGACTACCAAGGCCTTGACCTCAGCGGGAAAATCGTCCTTACCAGCGGGGAGGTGAGCAGAGTCCAGAAGCTGGCAGTGGAGAAATTCGGGGCAATAGGAATCCTCTACGATGGGATGAGGCCTCTACCGCCTGTGCGGGAGAGGATGGATTTGCCCGACGCTCGGCAGTATACCTCTTTCTGGTGGGAAGCTGGGGACAAAAAATGCTTCGGCTTTGTCCTCACCCCCCGCCAAGGAGAAAAGCTCAGGAGCCTGCTCAAGCAAGGCAAAAAGGTCACAGTAAAACTTAAAGTAGACTCTCGCTTCTACGATGGCTCCTTTGAAGTAGTGGAAGCCATCATCCCCGGCTTAACCGATGAATGGATAGTTGTGGTTTCCCACCTCTGCCACCCCCACCCCTCGGCTAACGATAACGCTTCAGGGGCAGCAGTGGCCATGGAATCGGCCATAGAGCTCTCTCGCCTCATACGCGAAGGCTCCTTGCCCAAGCCGAGGCGCGGAATTTTGTTCCTCTTCGTCCCCGAAATTACCGGTACATACGCTTACCTTGCCTCCAATGAAGATTTAATCCCCAAAATTAGAGCTGGGATAAACCTGGACATGGTGGGCCAGAACCAGGACCTCTGCCGGAGCAACCTCTTCATAGAATGCCCGCCCGCCTCTTGCCCAACCTTCATCCCCTACCTCCTGGCCTGGCTCGTGGAAGAGATCGGGTCTGAAACCACTGCCTTCTCCGGGGTCGGGAAATTCCCCCTCTTCCGCTGGAACATCTCCCCCTTCTCCGGAGGGAGCGACCACTACATCCTTTCCGACCCAACCATCGGTATCCCAACCCCGATGATAATCCAGTGGCCTGACCGCTTCTACCATACCGACCAGGACAAGCCCGACAAGGCCGACCCGAAGATGCTTTGGAGGGTGGGCACGGTGGCTTCTACTTGCGCTTACCTCTTAGCGAACGCCTCCAAGGAAGAGCTACCCATCATCGGCTACAAAGTTTTGGCCAAGTTAGAATGGGAACTTTCGGAGATCGCTTCAGAAGGTGCCGTTAAGATAAGCGAGGCGGAAAGCCCTCAGGACTTGGCTACGGCTTTGGCGAATGCCAAGGAGCGCCTGGATTTCCGGAAAGATGTGGGGCTGAAAGCCCTTGAGCACTTCGCTCAACTCTGGCCTGAAGAAAATCGGCTTGTGGAGAACCTACGCCAGTGGTTTGACCAGCATTATCAGGCAGCGAAGCGCAGGCTTGAAGAATTGGCCATGGCCAAAGCCGAGCAGTTCGGCCTTGAAGCCATACCCGAAGTCCAACCTCCAGAGCTGGACCAAACCCTTCGCCTCGTCCCGGTGCGCCTCCACAAAGGCCCCCCAGCCGATGGGGAGATAAGGAGGCGAATTTACTCCTTGTCAGAAGAAGAGGTTGAGCGCTGGTATAAGCTGAACAAAGAGCAAGGAAACAAGCGCTATATCTTGCCCGTCCTGGCTCTATACTGGGCCGATGGTCGCCGCTCCTTAGCCGAAATCCTGAAGCTTGTGGAACTGGAGAGTGGCCTTGAAGCCAAGGATTTCCTGGTGGAATACTTCCGTTTCCTGGAGAAAACGGGCTTTGTGGAGCTGAGGTAGATGTACATCCGGCGTTACAGGAAACGCCGTTCCTCAAGATGGTGGGCATTCCTCCTGGTCCTCTTAGCCTTAGGCGCCTTTTATTTCATGAACAAGGAGCCAGCGATTTCCCTGATTCCGAGGTTTGGCCCAACCCCTACTCCCACTCCTTCAGCTCAACAGTTCATCCAGGAAGGGGAGAAGGCTTGGAGTGAAGGACGCTTAAAAGAAGCCCTCTCCCAGTATTCAAAAGCCCTCAGCCTTGAACCCGATAACTTCCAAGCTCTCCTACGCCGCTCCCAAATCCTGACTTTTCTGGGGCGGGCTAAAGAGGCCGTGGAAGATGCAAAGCGCGCTCTTGCCCTCAAGCCCGATTCTGCCGAAGCCATAGCTAACCTCTGCCTGGCTTTGGACTGGGCAGGGGAGATTGACGAAGCCTTTGAGACTTGCGTCAAAGGGGTGAGCCTTTACCCTCAAAACCCAACCCTGCGAGCTTACTTGGCCGAAACTTACATTGATAGGTCCAACTGGGATAGGGCCAACGAGGAGATAAATGTCGCCCTTTCCCTTGCCCCCGACGACCCCGAGGTCCTGAGGGCTTACGGTTACATTCTGGAGAAACAGGGTAAGTACCGCCAAGCCCTTGAGGCTTACCTCAAAGCCCAGGAGCTGAGTCCCCACCTTTATTACCTTTACATCCGTGCAGGGAACCTTTACATAATCCTTAAGAAGGGGAACGAGGCCCTGGCCCAGTTCAACAAGGCCGTGGAGGTAGCCCCGGATTTGCCCATGCCTTATGATGCCTTAGGCTGGGGATACTACCAACTGCAGGACCTGGACAGAGCCGAAGTGGAGCTAAAGAAGGCAATAGAGATTGACCCCGATTACGGCCCCGCTTACGGCCACCTCGGAGTTGTTTACTACGTCCAGCGCAAGTATGAGGATGCTATACCCAATTTGGAAAAGGCGATAGAGCTTGGGGTAAAATCCGTGGAATACTACTACGAACTTGGCCTCTCCTACGTCTTCCTTGGCCTATGCGAGCAAGCCCTCCCTTGGTTGGAGAAGGCTTTGGAAATAGACCCGTATTCGGAGCCGGCCCTTTGGGGCCTTTCCCAGTGCCAGGCTTCAAAGAAAAAATGAAGCTTTTCTTTCCCGATAGGCCTGTCCCCCCTGACTCCCCCGCCTACGTAGAACGCCCCGCCGACATCAAAGCTCGCCATTTGGTCCTTCAAGGCACCCCTGTTTACTTATCAGGCCCTCCGTTGACAGGCAAAACCTCTCTCCTTTTCCGCCTCGGATATCTGCTCTTAGCCCAAGGCTTTTCCTTCTTTTACCTTAAGCTAACCCTAGAGCTTGCCCCAAGCGAGCTGGAAGCCTTCTTGGAAGATTGCCTCCGAGCTGAAGGCAAGCGCCTAATCGCTGTTGATGGCCTTGGGGAAAACCCTGAGGCGAATTTAGAGGCAATTAAGCGCTGGCTTTACCGTCACCCTGGCACCCCTTTAGTGGTAGCTGGGACTTTCTACCCTTACCCTGGGGAGATTTCGCCTTTGGTAGAGATATCTCTTAGCTTCTTCTACAAGCCGCACATCCTGCAACTGGTAAACCTTTTAGGCTTGGGCCAAGAAATTACGGAGGAAATTTACCGCTGGAGCGGGGGCTATCCTTACATCGCTCACAGCTTATGCGCCGCTTTGGCCGAGGGCAAAAAGCTGGAGGAAGCGGTGGAAAGCTTTAAGCGGGAAGACCAAAACCTCTTGCCCAAGCTGAGGAAAGCCCTTTTAACTGTCCCAGAAGCCTCTGAACTTTACCAGCGAATCCTCCAGGGCGAGCAAATCAACTACCGCCGGATTATCCCGCTCTTCCGGGAAGCCCCTTCCCTGCGGGGCCTGTTCAGGAGCGATGAGAAGGGCTACGTACGCCTTTCCTCCCCCCTTCTTAGCTCCCTATAATCCGCATGAACAATCCCTTGCGGGTGCGCCGGGGGCACTTTTTGCGCCGATTAAAATCGGCCTCTTTTGGCCTTTGCCGACCCCCGCCACCTTATGAGGGGTATGGGGGATGTGCCCCCAACCCCCGTCCCTCCTACGAGGGGGTAAAAATGGGGGCAAACCCTCAGCAAACGGGGGTGGGAAATCCCCCATAATCCCCGCAAGGGAGCATAGTTGCCCAACGCTCTCTGCCTTATCCCACAGCCAAAAGCAACCATTGCGCTGGAAAACTGGAAAGCCTTGGCGGCCATGACCCAGATTTGACAAAGGCAGATTTGTGCTGTATAATATTTTCGGTTCTTTCGGAGGAAAGCCATGCCTTTAAAGCTTACTCCGAGGCAGAAAGATTTCCTGGGAAAATTCTTGGAGCTATATCAAGAGAGCCAAGGCTCGCTTCACTATTCCTTTGTAGCTAAGAGGTTGGGGATAGCTAAGGTTACAGCTTACGAAATGCTTTGCGCTTTGGAAAGGCTCGGGCTCGTCCGCAGGGAATATCATTCCCGGAAAGGGCCTGGGCGTCATGTGGTGAAATTCCTCCCCTCTTCTCAAGCCTTGGACTTGGAAAGCCTGGGTAAGGAGTGGGAAGAGGTGCGCTCCCTCTTAGCCAGGATTGTAGAGAAAGCTAAGGATTCCAGTCCGGAAGAGCTCCGGGAAGAACTCCTCCGGGTGCTTCCCGAAAACCCCTCCCCCTTGCTCTTTATGGCTGGCCTCACTGCTATCGCCATTTCCGCTTTGTCCCGAGCATTCAAAAAGGGGCAGGTAGCGGAAATCCAATCGCTGCTCAGGGCAATGCCTTCCCCAGGAGCGATCGCCGGCCTTGTAGCGGGGATAGCATTGGCCGGAGGGGTATCGCCAGAAATAATTCGCAAATCCATGGCAGGATTGAGGGATGATGCTTATCAAGCCCTGGCTGATTTCGCCAGGGAATTCATTCAAATCCTATCTCAGGAGGTGGAAGATGAAGGGGCTTAGAGAAGCAATGGAGAAGGGCATCCTCATTGGCCTGGGGCTTGTAGCCTTGGCCCGAGAGAGGCTGGGCGAAGTAATCAAAAAGCGCGAGGATTACCGCAAGGAGCTACTCTCCAAAGGAGAAAAGCAGAGGGAAGAAATCCGCAAGGTAGTCCGTGAAGAACTTCAGAAACTCTTCTCAGAGCTGGGCTTGGCTACTAAAGCTGATATAGAGGAGCTGAGCAAGAGGATTGAGAAGGCTAAGGCTTCAAAATAAACCCGAAACCTCCTTTGGAGGAGAGCTATGAACGATGAAATCAAGCTCCTGGTAGAGGAGGCTTTTCTTTCTTATCCTCCTCTAAGGGAAAGCCACTGCCCAATTTCCGTAGAGGTAAAAGATGGCCGAGTTGAGCTTAAGGGGGTGGTCCGCTCCTCTGTCATGAAGGAGATGGCCTCAAGGCTTGCCTGGAGTGTCCCTGGGGTCAAGGAGGTGATTAACAACCTCTTGGTAGATTCCCAGCTTGAGGAAGAAGTAGCCAAAAAGATTGCTTCTAACCCCCAGACCAGAGCATGGGCCGGCTCAGTAAGGGTTCAAGTGATAAGGGGGCATGTCAGGCTCAAGGGCAAAGTGCCTCAGGAGGCCAGAGAAATTCTGTGCAAAGTGGCTCAGGAAACCCCTGGGGTTATGGGGGCAGAATTTGACGATAGGGCAATGCCGGTATGAGGTTTAAGTTAAAGCCATCTTTGGGGTTGGCTCTGAGCGGAGGTGGAGCAAGAGGGCTGGCTCACATAGGAGTGCTTAAAGCTCTTGAAGAAGAAGGCATAAAGGTTGACTTCATCGCCGGAACCAGCATGGGCGGCTTCATCGCTGCTGCTTATGCCTTGGGCTACACGCCTGCCCAGATTGAAGCAGAAGCCCTTAGGATGGGAAAATTTACTTCTATGGCCAGCCTTTTAGTGGATTTTTCACTTCCCTGGAAAGGCCTCTTTGAGGGGAAGAAGTTCATGGATTACTTTGAGGAAAAGTTCGGCGATGCTACCTTCAACGACACGCGCATCCCCTTGGCCTTAGTAGCTGTGGACCTGGTCAGCGGAGAAGAGGTGGTCATAAGGGAAGGGAGGATTGTGGATGCGGTAAGAGCCACGGTCTCTGTCCCCGGCCTTTTTGCCCCTTACACTCTGGGGGACAAAGTCCTGGTGGACGGAGGAATCCTCAACCACCTCCCAGCCGACGTGGTCCGACGCATGGGGGCCGATGTAGTTGTAGCCGTGGATGTGGGGGTAGAAGAGGAAAAGTCTCCCATAATATCCAATAAGGCCCCTCCCTTCTTCTCCGTCCTTTGGAGGACGGTGGAGGTTATGGGGAAGAAGGTTCGGGAAAGCAAGCTTAAAGAAGCCTCCCCTGACCTCTTGCTCTCCCCTCCGGTCAATGGCGACGTTTCCCTCCTCTGGGGTTTCCACAAAGCTCCGGAAATCATTGAGGCTGGATACAGGGAGACCAAGGAAAAAATTCCCCTTTTACGGAAGCTACTGAGGCCCCGCCTCCTCAGAGGGAGGTAAATTTGTTCCCCTTTTCCCGAACTTACGCCCACCTTGGCCGATACCGGGAAATTGTCGGCATCTTAGTCAAATATGGGGTGGATGAACTTTTTGAGCGGGTAGGGGCGGGCAGAATCCTCCCTTTCCCCAAGCGCCTTCATACTGAAGAAGCCTCCAAGCTTGGGGCTCCCAAAAGGCTCAGGATGGCCTTAGAGGAACTTGGCCCAACTTTCATCAAGTTCGGCCAGATCTTGAGCACTCGCCCCGACCTTCTGCCGCCAGCCTACATAAGGGAGTTGGCCAAGCTTCAGGATACAGTCCCCCCTTCCCCTTGGGAAAAGGTTCGGGCTCTTGTGGAGGAGGAACTTGGGGCTTCTATAAGCAAAGTCTTCGCCTCCTTTGACCCCGAACCTATTGCTGCGGCCTCTCTGGCTCAAGTGCACAAAGCAACGCTCCCCTCTGGCGAAAAAGTCGTCGTTAAGGTTCAGCGCCCAGGGATTGAGGCCGTAATTGAGAAAGACCTGGATATCCTCAGCGAATTAGCCTACCTTGCCCGCCAGACCCCTCTGAGGGAATTTTACGACCCCTTGGAGATTGTGGATGAGTTCTCTTTCACCCTCAGGAACGAGCTCAACTACATCCGAGAAGGCCTCAACGCCGAGCGCTTCCGGCAGAATTTCCGCGATGAGCCCTTCCTCTACATCCCCAAAATCTACTGGGATTATACCACCACCAAAGTCTTGGTTATGGAAAGGCTTGAAGGGATAAAGATTGACGATATTGAAGCCATTGATGCTGCCGGGATTGACCGCCACACCGTAGCTCTGAACGCAGCACGGATAATAATCAAAGAGGTGTTAGTGGACGGATTCTTCCACGCCGACCCCCATCCAGGAAACTTTTTCGTGATGGAAGGCGGGGTCATAGGGGCGATGGATTTTGGCATGGTGGGCTATTTGAGCCGCCGGGATAAGGAGGACCTCATCCGCCTCTACATTTTCGCTGTGAGGATGGATGCGGAGGGGATCGTAGAGCAGCTCATAAACATGGGGGCAGCAAGGCCAGGTGTGGACAGGACTGCCTTGGCCCGCGATATCTCCAGGCTCTTAGGGAAATATTTCGGCATGCCCTTAAAGTACCTCCGAGCCACTGAGCTTATGGAAGAAATCACCCCCTTGACTTACCGCTACAGCTTACGCCTCCCTTCCCGGTTCTGGCTTCTGGGCAAAACATTAGGGATGATGGAAGGGGTTGGGCTTAAGCTTGACCCCGATTTTGACATCTTCGCCGTGAGCGAGCCTTACATCCGCCGGTTCATACTCCAAATGTTTTCACCGCAAACTTTCGGGGAAAGGTTCTTACGCGAATTTGTCTTCTGGACCGATTTCCTGGAGGCCCTGCCACGCCGTCTCCCGGCCCTCATGGAGCAAGCGGAAAGGGGGGATCTGAGGCTAAGCGTTGGGATTAAAGAGGCTGGGGAGCTTGGCCGCCGCTTCCGGGAGGCTACCAACCGCCTGGCCTTGAGCATCCTCCTGGCTGCCTTCATCATCTCCTCAGCCGTTATGATTGCTGCTTGGCCAGTAATAAGCCAGGCAAGGTGGGGGATGTGGGTATTAACCTTAATATTCGTGCTCTCCGCTCTCCTTGGAATCTGGCTTTTCTTCTCCATACTCCTTGGGATGCGGCGGTGAAACTTAGCGCTCTGAATGGGGTTTAATTTCCAAAAAGGAGGTGGTGGTTATGAAGTATGCCAGGATAACCGGGTGGGGAAAATACGTTCCGGCCAAAGTGCTCACAAACTTTGACCTGGAGAAGATTGTGGAAACATCCAACGAGTGGATTCTGGAAAGGACCGGTATCAGGGAAAGGCGCATCGCTGCGCCGGAGGAGACTGTATCTACAATGTCGGTAGAGGCAGCTAAGCAGGCTTTAAGCCGGGCAGGCCTCTCCCCACAGGACCTTGACCTCATAATCCTGGCTACCTCTTCCCCCGATTACCACCTCCCTGCGGCCGCCAGCCTCGTCCAGGATATGCTGGGGGCAAAATATGTCCCAGCTTTTGACTTGAGGGCCGGTTGCACTGGTTTCCTCTACGCTTTGGTCGCCGCTACCCAATTCATAGCCAGTGGAACCTACAGGAACATTTTGGTGATAGGGGCTGAAATCATCTCCAAATTCATTGATTGGACCGACCGCAATACTTGCGTGCTCTTCGGCGATGCTGCGGGGGCAGTAGTCCTTCAGCCCAGCGATTACCCAACCGGGGTCATCTCCTTCCTCTTGGGCTCCGATGGTTCCCAAGCCGATGCCCTCATCGGCTACGGGGGTGGAAGCAAATACCCATTCTCCCAGGAAGTGCTGGACCGCAAGCTTCACTACATAAGGATGGATGGGCCAAGAGTCTTCAAGTTCGCCGTAAGAGTCATGGTACAATCGGTTAGGGAAATAATGGCCTCTTCAGGCCTACTCCCCGATGAAGTCAGCCTCATAATCCCACACCAGGCTAACATACGGATAATCCAGGCTGCAGCAAAAGAGTTGGGCATCCCTATGGAGAAGTTCTACATAAACCTTGACCGGTACGGGAACACCTCAGCGGCCTCAATCCCCGTAGCCCTGTGCGAAGCTATAGAGGAAGGCCGGATTAAGGACGGGGACAACATAATCCTGGTGAGCTTCGGAGCAGGCCTAACTTGGGGTGCTTGCGCTATGAAGTGGGGCGTAGCCGAGGCTATCCCCTTCTTCGTGGTAGAGCCAGCCAAAGCTTTGTCCATGCTGAAAAGGGTGCAGAAGGCAGCTGCAAACCTCGGCGGAACGCTACTCCTACCCCTTTACACCGTTAAATCCTGGGGGAAAAACATCAAAATCCGCCGCAAGTAAAGGCCCGATCGCCTCTTAGGTTGCCTCCCGGTAGCTAAAATGCAGGGCTGCCGGGGGGCTTTCCTTTAACCTGCAAGCGGCAACCACTATTTGCCCCAGGCTTATCCCCCCGTCGTTCGGGGGAACTTGGGAGTGGAGGAGGACTTGGAAACCCTCCTCTTCAAGGCGCATGGCCGTCTTTTCCGTCAGGATTCGGTTCTGAAAGCAACCCCCTGTGAGGGCAATCCTCTTGCTTCCCACCCTCCGGGCGACTTGGACTATGCTTTCTACCAGAGCATTGTGGAAGCGGGCCGAAATTATGCCCTGGCTCCTCCCTCGCCTCCAATCCTCCACCACCCCTTCTACGATTGGCCTCCAATCCAGCACCAAGGTTCCGTCCTTCTCTTCAAAAGCCACCGGGTAAGAATCCGTGCAGGAAGGGTCAAAAGCGAACTCCAAGGCCATAGCGGCCTGTCCCTCAAAGCTCACCTTCTGGCATATCCCTGCCAAGGCCGAGACAGCGTCAAAGAGGCGGCCAGCGCTGGTGGTGATAGGGGAATTGAGGCCCTTCTCTAACATCCTGGCCAAGATTTTGCGTTCGGAAACGGGGAACGAAGCAACCGGTGGCAGGTCCTCCATAGCGATGGCCTCTTGGCCATACAGTTCCCAAAGCAAAGCGAAGGCTGTCCGGCGTGGCTCTTTTACCGCTGCTTCCCCACCCGGAAGGCGGAAGGGGCGCAGGTGCGCTACACGCTTGAACCCCGAAGCATCCCCAAGGAGAAATTCCCCTCCCCATATCGTCCCATCAATCCCATAGCCGGTTCCGTCCCACGTAACCCCTAAGGCTTCTCCCTCCACTTGGTTTTCGGCAAGGCAGGAGGCCAAGTGAGCGTGGTGGTGCTGGACCGGGATAAGAGGCACTTCCGAATGCCTGCGGGCCCAAAGGGTTGAAAGGTAATCAGGGTGGAGGTCATGGGCTATGGCGACAGGAGTTGCCTCGTAGAGGCGGAGGAAATCGGCTATTACCCTTTCAAAGGCCTGGAACGCTTCTTGCGTCTCCAAATCTCCGATATGCTGGCTTATGAAGACTTGATTGCCAACGCTGAGGGCGATTGTGTTCTTTAGGTGTGCCCCCACCGCTAAGATGGAAGGTATAGGCTTGGAAAGGAGGACGGGCAACGGAGCAAATCCCCTCGCCCTCCGCAAGAGGCGAGGCTTCCCCCGCACTATCCAAGCCACACTGTCATCAACGTGGCGCACTATGGGCCGGTTGTGGATTAAGAAGAGTTCGGCGATACGCCCTAACCGCTTGAGGGCTTCCTTTTCATCGGTGCAGATGGGTTCATCGGTCAAGTTCCCGCTGGTAGCTACTATTGGGAAGTCTATCTCCCTCAAGAGCAGGTGGTGTAGGGGAGTGTAGGGAAGCATTATACCAAGGTAAGGGTTCCCAGGAGCAACTTCTTCAGCTACTGGAGCGCCTGGCCTGCGTGGCAGAAGGACAATCGGCGCCTCGGGCGAGGCAAGGAAAGATTCGGCCTCAGGGGTGAGCTCGCAGAGGAGACGGGCCTGCTCCAAATCACGAACCATGAGGGCGAAGGGCTTATCTCGGCGTGGCTTCCTATCCCGAAGGCGTTGGATAGCCTCAGCATTGCGGGCATCAACCATGAGGTGGAAGCCCCCAAGGCCTTTCACTGCCACTATTTTCCCCTCTCGCAGGGCAGCAGCCGCCGAACGCAAGGCCTCATCCCCAACGGCCAGAACTTCTCCTTTCGGATCCCACAGCTCCAGATGCGGTCCACACACCGGGCAAGCATTGGGCTGAGCATGGAAGCGACGGTCGGAAGGATTGTGGTACTCCTCTGCGCAATCCGGGCACATGGCGAAAATGCGCATGGAAGTATTGGGCCGATCGTAAGGCAAGGAAAGGATTATGCTGAAGCGGGGGCCGCAGTTCGTGCAATTGGTGAAGGGATAGCGGTAGCGGCGGTCGGCAGGGTTGAAGACTTCGGCCAGGCAATCGGGGCAAGTGGCGATATCGGGGAGGACCAAGACGGTCTTCTCGCCTTCCTCCAAGCTGTGGCGGATTTCAAAGCTGGTATAGCCTACAGGCTCAAGCCAGGTAAATTTAAGGGCATTGATAATTGCTCTTGGGGGCTTCTCGGCCGGCAATCTCCTCAGGAATTCCTCAAGGGAAGCTTCTTCCCCTTCTACCTCAATGCGAACTCCTCTGGTATCGTTTACAACCCAGCCAGAGAGGCCAAGGCTGGTGGCAAGCCTGTAGACGAAGGGGCGGAATCCTACCCCCTGCACAGCACCTTTGATTTCTATGAGAAGGCGTTTCTTACCCTCAGCAGGAGCCACTTCACCCACTCCTCAAGCCCTTCCCCTGTTTTGCAGGAGACGGGGAAGAGCGGAACTGCAGGGTTTACCATGGATATTCCTCGCCGGAAATATTCCAGGTCAAAGTCCACCAGGGGCAAGAGGTCAACCTTGTTCAGGATTACGGCATCGGCGGCGGCGAAAATATCTGGGTATTTGTAGGGCTTATCGTGGCCCTCGGGGATGCTGGCGATCAGGACGTTGAGGTGAGTTCCGAGGGAGAAATAGGCGGGGCAGACGAGGTTCCCCACGTTTTCCACAAAGAGCAGGTTTATTTCCCCTAAGGGCAAACGGTTCAATGCCGATTGAACCATGGGGGCATCCAGGTGGCACCCCCCACCGGTGTTTATCTGGATTACGGGTATACCTCGGGAGGCTATGGCCTGGGCATCCAAGTTGGAAGCAACATCCCCTTCAATGACCCCAACCTTCAAGCTTTTAGGGAGGCGTTCGGCAGTGGCCAAGATGAAGCTTGTTTTCCCAGCCCCTGGGGAAGCCATGAGGTTTATGGAGAAGATTCTGTTTGAATCAAAGATGGCCCTGTTCTCCAAAGCCACCTGGTCATTGGCCCCCAGGATTTCCTTCATCAGCGGGACTTTCATGAGCCACTCCTTAGCACTTTGCTTAAATTATACCACATCGGTCATCATCAGGGCTGTTTCAAACGTCCTGAA
>Ga0197143_1001582_pt1 | contig 18925 bp, 8 predicted proteins | sample GBS70_MetaG_FD_148603 | JGI IMG/M metagenome (GOLD analysis project Ga0197143, IMG submission 148603) | Sediment microbial communities from Great Boiling Springs, Gerlach, Nevada, United States - GBS 70_MetaG | ecosystem: Environmental > Aquatic > Thermal springs > Hot (42-90C) > Sediment...
CACCTCAAAAACCACTCCACATCATAGCATCAGTTGAAGGTATTGGTGCTGATGATGCGGAAAAGTTCATTGATGCTGAGCTGAAAAGGAGACTAAGCTTACTCAACCCTCTGCCAGCAAGTGAGGTGGAAAAATCGTCAAGTGAACTTGTGCGCTCTTTAAATCTTTGTCACGAATTGAGCGAGGAGGACATCGGTAGGCTTACAAAAAAACTGCTTCCGTGGCTTTGGTTGACGTCGGATGCATTCATAGCTAAAAGGGGAACATCGCACACCATCATCGCAGGCTACCACTGGTTCTCAGACTGGGGAAGAGATGCAATGATCTCGTTACCCGGATTAACGCTCGTTACAAAGCGCTATCGTATCGCAAGGGATATCCTGAGGTTATTTGGTGAGCAAATGAGAAATGGCTTGCTACCCAATTTCTTTCCCGATAATGGTGGTCAACCAACATTCAACACAATTGATGCATCACTTTGGTTCTCCTATGCTTCGTATTGCTACTTGAGATACACGCACGACTTTAGCTTTGTGCGTTCCTTCCTTTACGAACGGTTGAGGGAAATCGTTAGCTGGTATGTCTGGGGAACGGATAATGGCATAAGGGTGAGCGATGATGGGCTGATAAGTTGGCGTTCCGAGGGCATGGCTTTGACATGGATGGATGCAAAAGTTAACGGCATACCAGTGACGCCAAGATATGGGAAGCCAGTTGAAGTGAATTCACTCTGGCTGCATTGCCTTTGGTTCGTGAGCCGTCTCGCAAAACAGCTTAATGATATACCCACCAAGCGCTTCGTTGATGAGCTATTTGAGCGAGCCACCATCTCGTTTCATGCGAAGTTTTGGGACGATAGGCTTGGGTGCCTGCGTGATGTTGTGTGCGATGGTGAGTTTGACGAATCTATACGACCAAATCAACTTATAGCGCTCATGCTCCCAAGCCTTCTTTTTGATGAACAAAAGGCTCACAGGATCCTCAACATAGCGATTGAGCATCTCCTGACACCAATGGGCTTGAGGACGCTTGCGCCAACTGAACCAAACTATGTTGGAAGATACATTGGAAACCAAAAGAAGCGAGACATAGCATACCACAATGGCACTGTTTGGGCATGGCTCATTGGACCACTATGCACAGCTTATGTGCGCTACAGCGGGCGTAAAAAGGAAGCACGCATTAAAGTTGCTGGATGGCTAAAGGGCATGGTGAAGCACCTTTGTGAAGGTGGCATTGGATACATCTCCGAAATAGCCGATGGTGACAAACCACATCAACACCGTGGTTGCATCGCACAAGCTTGGAGTGTCGGTGAGGTGCTTCGAGTGATATTTGAGGATGTGCTCAATATGCGTCCACAAAGACTGTATGATGAATGGGATTGAGACAACCACGGTATAAAAGGAAAACGCCCCATGAGGCTAACCCACCTCATGGGGCGTCCCTTTGTCAACGCTCAGACGATCAGAACTTGTAACTGCCGCTCAAGCGAATGAAATGCCTGTCGGTGCCTGTTGCCTTACCGTTAAAGTAGCCATAGAACAAACCAAGGTTGAGGTGCTCCTTCAGTGGCCATTGGTAGCCAACTGTCAGAGCCCAGCCAAGATCGTTTCCGTTTGTGTCCTCGCCTTGGAACCAGCGCACGTTAAGCCAGTTGCCAGCGATCTTCCAGCCAAGCCTGACATCAAACACATTCCGTAGCATCATAACATTACCAGGCGTAACTGCACCAATAGCTGGCAAGTCCGGACGGAACAAAAGCTCGCCACGAGAGAGGAAGAATGGATTAAGCACAGACGCTGGATGGGGAGCATACCCTTCATCTGCCGATGCATATGAGAAGTCAAGCGTAATGTTCTCAAGCTTGAGGATATTCAGGTCAACCCACCATAGATTCTCCCCGGCTGGATCCTGATCGTTCCAATCCTTATCGGTGTAAGCCCACTCCGCGCGGACCCTCGTCAAGTAATTGCCCTCTGGGAAGATGTCAAAGTGCAGGTCCACACCGTAGCCCTTGTAGTCGCCAATGCCTGTGTAGAGCGCGTTAGCACCAATATGCCATCTGTCCTCCTCAGTCCTCCAAGAGAGCCTTGCCCCAAAGACACCGTCATTAGCGTAAGAGACTGTGCCAAGCACACCATTATTGTAACCTCTGAAGTCATCTGCATCCTCTGCATCGCCAAATAGCAAGCTCAAGACGATTGAGCCGAATGTCCTGTCCCAGCGCACCGCATCAAATGCCGAGAACTGGTTGTCAAGCAGGAAGCCATAGCCATACTTCACAAACTGCCTTCCAAGGACAAGTTGCCCACCAACTATAGGTGTCGGACCAACAAGCTTGCCTTCCCAGATTTCAGGGCGCACTGTATCCCTCGTTCCTGCTTCAGTTCCGCTTACATAAAGCAGACGCAAATCGGCGTTCCAATCCTCGTTTATTCGGAAGCCAAGGTTAAGGTCGGCACGCAGGAAGCCATAGCGGTCTTCTGGCCAGTCAAGGTCTTCTGGTTTTGGACCAACGTCTGAGAGCCAATCAACTGTATACGATGCTGAGCCCTCAACGCTGAGCCTCGGCACGCCAACTGCTTGAACCTCTTCAAGCTTCCTGACGCGCTCTTCAAGCGAACCCATACGCTCTTCAATCTGCTTAAGCTCGGTTCGGAACTCGTCACGCAGTTTGTTGATGAGCTCTTGAACCTTTGCCAAGTCAATAGCAACTGGTGGCTTTGCAGCAAGATACTTGTCCACAGCAGCCTGTATCTCCTCAGCTGTTGGTGGGCGTCCTGGTGGACCTTCTGGACCGCGTGGACCTTCTGGACCGCGTGGACCTTCTGGACCGCGTGGACCCTCTGGACCACGTGGACCCTCTGGACCTGCTGGACCACGTGGACCCTCTGGACCGCGTGGACCTTCTGGACCGCGTGGACCTTCTGGACCTGCCGGACCACGGAACAGCTCACGCCACTTCGGGTCAGTCTGTATCTTGTTGAGGATACGCCAGACAGCCAAAGCAAACTCATATCGTGTCATTGGTTGGGAGCCCTTAAATGTTCCGTCGGGGTAGCCCTCAAGGATGCCCCATTCAACAAGCTGCCTTACAGCCTGATAAGCCCAGTGTGTTAGTGGGACATCCTTCGTCTGTGCAGATGCCGTTGTGCGCATGCCAGCTACGATGAGTGTTGTTGCTACAGTTCCGATTAGCATCAAGCTTGCTTTCCGCAAGGCTCATCCCTCCTTCCACCACTTTGTGGGATTGTTCAACGACTTGTTGTGCTACATTTGTGCTTCGTCGCGAACCGCCCACAACGGGCAGTAGCGACCACCACTTCAGACTAACTTCGCCTTGCGGTAGCCTTTTGTGGCGATCACTGTAAGATGGTAACCTGAGCAGTCCTTTGTTTCCTCAGCGTTTACCTCTTACAGCTTATCATCGCCACATCCAACTACCACAAGCACCGCACCTCTCTCACATCACCTCCTTTTTTCGAAGGTTCAAGTGAATGCATTCTCATGTCGCATTATAGCGACAATGTGCTACGTTGTAAAGTGCGCTCTTGTTTGTAAAGTGCGCAACTAAGTCATCGTCTATTTTAGCGCACATGCGCGAAATGTAAAGCACACTAATAAATGCAACATCAACGCTTCACTTGGGGCATCACAGCACTCGGCACTTAATGCATAATAATGCATAACTACGAATATGCAAGGTTGCTTTAGCATCTCAGCATCTCATGGTGAAGTGTTTCACCAAAGCACTACTGTAGCGCATGAACTCAAGTGCTCGCTTACAGCGAAGCGATGAGAATTTTTTCGGTGGTGAGCATGGAACATGGATGACGAGTGGGTTGAGATAAGTGTTTTCACAGATGAAGGCGGTGCTGACATTGCATCTGCGCTTCTCATAGTGATCGGATGTAGTGGCACATCAAAGGAAGCTGATGAAGCAACAGGTGATGTTGTAGTGCGAGGTTGGTTGCCATCGCATGAAAATGTTGTTGAGCTCATTGATTGGATTTACGAACGAATGGAAGTCGCTTTAAAGTGGGGGCTGACGAGGAAACAAGCAAAGATAAACACGCACATCGTTGAGCAGCGCCATTGGTTGAGAGAGTGGGAAAGCGAACTCAAACCACTTATGATTGGGCGCTCATTTTTAATTGTCCCAATGGCTTTAAAGGAGAGGGTGGACAGCAAATTGAACGAGGGGCGAATCATAATAACGCTTTCAGCTGCTGGTGGGTTTGGGACTGGTCACCACCCAACAACGAGGATGTGTCTGGAGCTGATGGAAGAGATCAAAGACGAGTTTATAGGTGCTGATGTGCTTGATGTTGGTTGTGGTTCTGGCATACTTTCAATTGCTGCAGCAAAGCTTGGTGCGCGCTCTGTTTTAGCCGTTGACATTGAAGAGAGCGCCATTAAATGCACGATGCGAAACGCAATCGCAAACGGTGTCGATGAAAAAGTAAGAACCATGTTGAGCAACCTCGCAGAGTCTGTTTATGGGCGTTTTCACATAATTGTCTCAAACCTGGTAACCGACCTCGTCCAAAAACTTGCCATGCAAATTAGTATGAAGGGCTTGCTCAGTGACGAACGGACCGCATATTGGATTGCGTCTGGTATACCAACACAGAGGTTTGATGAGCGTGCTTGGAGGAATGAGTTGTCAAAACTCGGTTTGCAAATAGCGCGGGTGGCAAAGGAAGGTTTTTGGGTCGCGTTTTTAGCAGTCAAGGAAGTAAGGTAAGGAGAGGGCGAACATAATGCATGTCTATCGCATTTATGTTCCAGTCAAACCACAAAGCGGTGTAGTGAGTTTATCTGGCGAGGTAGCTCATAGGATATGCAATGTTTTGAGGAAGAGGGTCGGCGACGAGGTTGTCCTAACAGACGGCTGTGGACATGAAATGCGCACACGCATAGTTGAGGTGCAAAGGGGCAAGGTTGTCGTTACAGTTGAAGAGGTGACTCAACCAGCAAGGGAGGCTGAAATGCTTGTTTGCGTAGCAGCTTCCATTTTGAAAGGCGAGAGGTTTGAACTGCTTATACAAAAGGCAGTTGAGGTTGGCGTGAGAGAGATATTGCCATTGCTCTCAGTTAGAACAGTTGCACGCATATCGGATGTTGAGAAGAAACATAACAGGTGGCTATCAATCGCTATAAGTGCAATGGAACAGTCGGGTGGCTGTGTGCTGCCAAAGATATACGAACCGATGAAGTTTGAAGAAGCACTGCAAGCACTCAACTCGTTTGATGTGAAGTTGATCTTGCATGAGCGTGCTAATAAGCTGTTGCGTGAACTCATAAACGAATTGAGAGGCATAAAGAGCGCTGCGATACTTGTTGGTCCAGAGGGTGGCTTTGACAACAGCGAAGTTGAGTTAGCTCTATCATGTGGTGCAATACCAGTGTGCCTTAGTAAACGCATTTTGCGGGCTGAGACTGCAGCGATAGTCGGTGCTTCAATACTGTTGCACTGCCTCTAAGAAGCCGTGCAAGATAGGTGCAAAAGAAGATGAGGAGAAGTTGTGCGGTTGATTTCCGGTTGCTGTTAAGTTTGTATGCCATTTTTCCTCTCCTCATTGCATGTGTTGGTTTGCCTCAGAGTGACGTTAAGAAGACACAACTAAGATGCGAACTAAGAAACTGTGACTGTTTGAGCAGGTTGAAAAGAGAGATAGATTCATTAGCGCTGGAGCTATCAGTTGCAGGCAAAGTTTCTGGCAGCGAGCTTGTTTTGAAGTTATCCGAACTTAAGAACCGCTACAGCTCGGCATTCAGCTTACATCAAGTAGCAACAGCTATGCTTTCATGGTTGGTTAAACCACCAAAATGCGTCTTTGTAACAGACCCGTTTAACGGTGAGCGGACAATTTTCTCTGGCGAGGGCATCACGATAATTGGCGCTGCCGAGATGACTGCTGAGGTGAGAGTAAACGGAATAAAAGTGCCAACAGATACTAAAAACAGGTTCGCGATTGTAGCCCCTTTAAAGCTTGGAACAAACACGCTGACGCTAACGGTTACAAAGGGCACGGCATCAAAACAATGGCAAATAAAGGTTGTGGTTGAACACGATAGGAATTTGGAAAAGCTTAAGGAACTATGTGAGCGTGCAAAAACGCTAAATGTGAATGTTGGTGAAGCGTGCAAAGTGCTTGAGATGCTGAATGAAGCGAGGTTGTCTGGCAAATACACAAAGGCGCATCATAAGCAGGCTAGTGAGTTGATAAGCGAAGTGTGGAAGCGCATCTTACTTGCGCAACTCAGCAAAACTGTGGTAGCAACTTCATCACAGCATGCGCAGTTGAGAAAGCTATGGGAGATGGCACGCAACTTCATTGCTGTGGGAGACCTCGGTGGAGCTGAACGTGCGTTGAATTGGCTTGAATCATTTTTGCAGGCACAGCCAAATGATGTTCCGTGCGAAATTGAGCCAATACTTTCTAACGGCAAATGGTGCTACAGGTTTACAAACATGCATGTGAGTGCCATCGTCTCGCAACTCGGTGGAAGGCTTACGCAACTTTATGCGTTTAGCATACCTACGCTTGCGAGTGGTTATGGGCTTTACGAAAAAGCCGATGGAGAAGAACTCGGGAAACGAGATTGGGTGCTCATCGTTGAGCATGCTTCAAGCGAAGCTATTATTCTGAGTGCCCATACATCGTTGAATGGGAAAGTCTCGCTTGTGCGTCGGATTAGATTGCTTAAGGGATCGCCTAACCTTTTCATTGACTACAGCATCCTAAACAATGCTTCCGAGGATGCCAACTGCAAACTATGCATAAGTTTTCGCCCTGCAATTGGATACGGTAAGACACCACAGCTTTGGGACAGGCTGGTAGTTGCGACTGGTGAGCGTTTGCCGATTTCGTTCATCTCACCAGACATGCGCCAAAGCAAGCCCAAAAGGTTTGAGCTTAATTTGACCAACGGTTTCGTTGGTGCATATGACAGCGCTTACAGCACAGGTGTCGGTATAACGTTTGATAAAGAAGTTTTGGATGCGAACCTCATCCTTGGTGCTGGCACTCAATACTCATATGAGCTTTCAATCAAGCGAGCCCTCTCAAAGCTTCAACCAAAGGGCAAGATTGAGTTTTCGCTTGCCCTCGTTAGTGCGTTTGCTTGTGAAAGCAAGGAGGCATTCTATAAGGCTCTAATGGCTGCTTCCGATACAATCAAAAAGCCTGTATACAAGACCTTACCGTTCATCGGGCGCCCAAGTGAGAAAGATTGAGAGCCAAGCGAAGACAGCGCGACAGTTTACAGTTTGTGGCAGGATTAATTCACAGCGAGACGCCATCTTGGAAGCGTTTTCAACCGCTTGAAGAGAAGCAATGCAAACGGTGAAGTGTTGCGGAAATCGTCCTCCCATCCAAACGCTGCCATCTGAGCTTTTCTTCCACTTCTGTCATCGGTATCATCAACGAGGACATCAAAGCTTACTGCAGGCAAACCGTTGAAAATAGCCAAAGGAATCGTTAACTCAACATCATACCCTGAAGCCGTGAATTCACCTTTTAGCCTTGCCCGAAGCCATCTACCACTTGGTGCTGAGAATGTTGGTTCTACCTCATCAAAATACCAAGATGCTATGCGCACACTATTGCTCCCGGGGACGATGGCAATCATTGTTACATCTTTGCTGAAAAATGGTTTCCCCTGCTGATGTATGGGACGATGGTCAATGAACACTTCAACACAATCGCCAGATAAAAGGCAGCTGAAGTCCCAAGTCGGCTTTACCACTACAACATCGTCGCGCACTGATATGGTCAAGTTGAGTGCTTCTCCATCCTTTGTGCGTTCAAAGCGCATGCGGAAGCTGAGGTCATCTGGACCTCGCCAACGGTTTCTCCCCATGACGACATGTTCATTTGTAGCGAACTCAAGCCATCCATCAATTCGTCTCTCACCAAGCCACATGCCATCCTTATCGCAGTAGAAAGCCGGCGTCCACGTTGCCCATTTCACATCCCAGCCAAAATCTTCGCTACAGCGTGCTATCGCTGTTATCTGTTCCCTTACGAACCTGAGTGAGCTCTCCATCGGTGGCTTTACCTTCAACTTCGGCTGAGCGCTTGATGATGCATCAACAGCCATAAGCCAGTTATGCCAAACACCAGCATGCTCAACTATAACGTTCACATCCATTGCCTTCCGTGAACGGTTGAGGATAGCCACTGGTATGTCAATTGAAGAGCTTTCAGTTACCCATGTGACTCCACTACCGATGTGCACATCTAAAGAGGGTTCAACACCGACTAACTGGAGAAGCGCGTTCCATAGTTCCTTCGCCATCAGCACATGGCTGTATTCACCCGGATGGCTTGGTGGTGGTGAAAACCACCCTCTGAAGTCGTGCTCGTATTCGTGTAGCACTTTATCAAAGTCAGCTACAATGACACCACATTCCTTCGCTACCACCCTTATAGCTTCAGCCACTGGGGAATTAGGTGCTGGAGTCTGGAACGGGGGAACTATGAGCAGTATGGCTGCTTTACTTCTATCACGCAAGGTTTTGATCATGCCAATCAGGTTATTTCTTATCTCATCAATTGGGCGACGCAGGCGGGAATCGTTACCACCAAACTGTATCAACACTAAATCAGGTGAGTATTTGAGCACGCCCTCAATTTCACGCAAGCCTACATCAGCTGTTGCTCCCGGAATGCCGTAGGCAATGAGGCGAACCCTTGTTGGTGCAAGCCATTTGGCAAGCATGCTTGAAAGTAGCGCTGTGTAGCACTCCTTTTGAGGCTCCCTTAGTCCTACACCTGCAGTGATTGAGTCACCAAGAGCAACAACGGTAATGCCATCACTCTCACGCCATAGATCAAGCAGTCTTTTGTTTTCACCGTCGGCTCGCACACAAGGGGCGAATTTGAATTGAGCAATAGCGAAGATAAAAAAGAGGGAGAGCACAACCATAGAAGCTTCCCGCGAACCTGTCATGTTGCTTCACCTAACGCTGTTACCTGTTTGCAGATCACGCTCGGAACTTCTGCAACCTGCCTGCATGTGCCAGCATAAGGCTCATTGTCTCAACCATTGCAAAGTGACCAAGCATGCCTCTTGCACAAGACCTCTCATTAAAGCCGGATGCTTCTGAATCTGGTATAACCCAGCGTGAGTGTAGAAGGAATGGCACTGGATGCCAGCTGTGTGCCTTCCAAGATGAAGGTGTGCTATGGTCGCCTGTTATAACGAGCACATCCGGCTTCAGCTCAAGCAACTTTGGTAGATGCTCATCAAACTCCTCAATAACCTTCACCTTGCCAAGGGCATCTCCGTCCTCACCACGAGAGTCGGTCTGCTTGATGTGAAGGAAGAAGTAATCAAATTCGTCATAGTGCTTTCGTAGCGCTTCAATTTCATCTGCGATTGTCTCACCATAAACATCAATAAGCTTCATCCCAACGAGCTTAGCCAAGCCACGATACATCGGGTAGACAGCTATTGCAGCTGGGTTGAGTTTAAAGAGCTCTTGCATGCTTGGCAGTTTTGGTAGCTTTGAGAAACCCCTCAAGAGAACGAAGTTTGCTCTCTCCTCGCCGGAGAGCAACTCAGCAGCACGCTCAATGAAGCGGGCTGCTATATAAGCTGTCTTGCGCGATTGAGCATCTTCACCTTTCGGTGGCAATGCTGCAACTCCAACTGCTTGTGGATCGGTATCGTTTACCGCTTCGCCAAGCCCTTCGCCACGAAAAACTACAACGAACCTATGTTCTTTGACTGGGCGAATTATGACTTCAACATCGTCAATATGCTCAATTGAGGTTTGAAGGAGGTTACACAAGCGCTCACATTCGCTTGTCGGTATCCGTCCAGCCCTCCTGTCGGTTATCACCCATTCACCGTTACAGCGTTTTGCTGTGGCAAAGTTAGCCCTTATAGCAACATCGTTCTCCTCAAGCTCAACACCTATACCTATTGCCTCAAGCACTCCCCTGCCGATCTCGTATTCAACTGGGTCGTATCCAAACAGAGCCATATGCCCGGGACTGCTACCCGGTGTTATACCGGGCGCAACAGGATAAGCAAGCCCAAGCGATGAGCGTTTAGCGAGCTCGTCCAGATTTTGTTTCTTCGCTGCTTCAAGCTCGGTGCGCCAGCCAAGTGACTCAACTGGTAAACCGCCAAGCCCATCAAGCACAACGAGCAACAGCTTCGTCTCCGATGGCTCAGCAAGCTCGCTCAAGAGACGCTGCCTGTAAACCGCGTTCATTCGTTCACCACCTCGCATATACTTGAAAATGAATGTCGGCAGCGGTTGCAGCACTAAAGGTGCCTGTAGGGTATATCCATGCCTATAGGATGACACATTAGGACATCGCTTTGAGGCTTTTGTTTCGTGTGAAGATTATCGGCAACGCCTGACAGCTCACTGTTATCTTATCATTTTGGATTTCAGCGTCAAAGTGAGCAGGGTATGTGGGAAGCCGAAGGGGTGCTCCGCGATGAGCTTTCAAAGCAGTGCTGGTTTGAGGACGAGCACAATAGTGCAGGTGGTTGCTCTCGTTTTGGCACTCGTGTCGCACACGCTGTGTGACGGTAACATAGTTTTGTTTGCTCCCAAGTTGGATGCAGAAGTTCATATTGATGCGATGCCACTTGAATGGGCTTACACTCCGCCGATCGTTCTTGGTTCAAGGGATACCGTTTCACCGAAAGCGCTTTGGGAAGGTCCTCACGACCTGAGCGTCCTATTGAGATGCATGTGGGATGAAAAGGCACTCTACTTGCTCATAGAGGTTTGCGATGATGAAATCACAACGAGCGGAAAAGCAGAAAACAGCGATCAAATTTTGTTGACGCTTGAAAGCAATCGGGGAGGCAGGTTCAGTGTTTCTCTTCTGCCGAGCAACAACGGTGGAAACGCTTTTGACACCGAAACTAATTTACCCCTGCTTAACGATGGCACATGGGCTATAGGGACTGGTAAAGGCTACTGGCTATCCGAGTTATGCATCCCGTGGGAAAAGCTATCGGTGGCTGAGCTGATTAAGGACTTGAAGTTTCATTTAAGCCTTGAAGTGATTGATGTTGATGATGCTGAAACGAAGAAGCTCGTAGCTGCAGATAAGGCGAACTGCATCTCAATCACGCTTGATGAAAGGAAGCCGAAGGAAATCTTAGCCGACAAAGAGGCGCTTGATGCAGCTTGCCTGATGACGAAGAGTGCGGAAGAGCTTTTACCAAACACTGAGGTCCAATTTGACATTCTATTGCCACTCATTCTGTGGGGCATAAGTGGGGTAAGTGTTTCGGTCGTTGATCAAGTTGGGAAAGAGTTTGAGCTAAAGCCTTTGCTTAGGGAACGCATGAGTATCTTCTGGCGCTGGAAATATGCGTGGGTTGTGCCCCACGAAGCTATGGGGAGCTATAGCGTAAGGATTGAACTTCGCGATTTGAGTGGGAAAGCCATTGCGAGCATCATGCGCGACATCGGTAGCGTCACGCAAGTCACCTCTTTGGATGTGAGTGCACAAATAGAAGAGCTCGTCCGTGAAGCTCGCATACAAACATTTCAGGCACGCAAGCGCGGTGACAAGTTGAGCTGTGGACGATGGGCAACACTTCTGTTCCATGCAAACAAGCTCCGCGAGGACTTCCAAAGGATGATGAACGAAGAGCCAACTGTTGAAACAGCGAAAGCTTTCAAAGCCCGCTTGAACGACTTGCATGCCATGCTTAAAAACATCTACGCTGGGAAAGACCCCTTTGAAGGGCGAACTGGGGTCATTGAGCGTGCCTACCTTTCAGATTTGGACGACACATTGCAACCTTATGCCGTATACATACCGCCGATTTACTACGATGTTATTTTGGGCAGGCACTTCAAACTCCCACAAGAATTTAGTAAGCTCTTGGAAGAGGACGAGGAGCTTGCGAAGGCATTTGACTTCGCTTCGTTCAAGTTAAGTGGCTTCCCGATGGTTGTGCATCTTCACGGCTTGGGCGGGACGCACATGATAAGCGCACCATCGCCATCAAATCCGCTTTGGGGCGTCATCATCTTATCACCATTTGGGCGAGGACCAACCGATTACAAAGTGTGGGGAGAGGTTGATGTGCTATGTGCCATAAGAGAGGCAATGCGCACATACCGAGTGGACGAAGATAGGGTTTATATGACTGGGGTCTCAATGGGAGGGACTGGCTGTTGGCAAATAGCCACACACTACCCAGACATCTTTGCAGCCATAGCACCAGTCTGTGGAAACGCCGACCACAGGGTCTGGGAGAGGGAATGGAATTGGGGACAGAAGGAACGCACATTTATGAGCGAAGTGCGCGACTTCATAGAGAACTGTGAGAGCCCTGTATTCTTAGCCGAGAATTTGATGCATGTGCCAGTTTATTGTGTTCATGGCGACGCTGATGAAGTTGTTCCTGTTGGGCACTCAAGAAGCATGGTTGGGAGGTTGCGTGAACTTGGTTATAGCGTCATTTACGACGAGCAAAAGGGTGTAGGGCACGGTGGCTTTTATGCTGGCACTTTTGAAAGGATTTACAAGTGGCTACTGAAACAGGTGCGCAATCGTAACCCAAAACGCGTCGTATACAAGACGGGGTGGCTTAGATACAGCGGTGCATACTGGGTTGAGATAAATCGGTTTGAGCGTTATCTTGACTTCGCCACAATCAGTGCCGAGGTCGTTGGACAAAACGCAATCTCGGTGCACACAAACAATGTTGCTCACTTCACATTGCGCCTCAACGACAATATAGTTGACACCAGCAAAGAAGTGAGCATCTCTATCAACGGTGAGTTCGTTTATCGTGGTAGTGTCGGGAAGGATGGCAAGCTCTCCTTTGCAAAGCGCAGCCTACCTGATGGCACCTTCCAATGGGTTGTTTCAAAACCACCTGAAGGGTTAGTGAAGTCAGCTCAGATTGAAGGACCGATTGAAACAGTCTTCCTGTCACGCTTCATCATTGCCTACGGAACAATCGGAGAAGAGCCAGTGGAAGCTGAAGTAAATGAAAGCGAGGCGAGGAAGCTCGCAGCTCATTGGGCAAGATGGGCAAGCGGGAGAGCAATAGTGAAACGCGATGTTGACCTCACAGAGGAGGATTTGAGGACGGCAAACATCATTCTCGTTGGGAACGCAAGGAACAATTCACTCATCAAGCACATCAATGCCTTCTTGCCGATCAGGTTTGATGTAAATGAGAATGCGATTGTAATGGCTAACGGGCTGCGTTTCTCTGGTGATGATGTAGGTGTGAAGATGGTTTACCCAAACCCGCTCAACCCAAGGAGGCTTGTTGTTATCATCGGTGGCGTAACATTTAAGGCTACAAACGATGTCATGAGGCGCTTTGGAAACTGGTTTGATTGGGGTGTGCTTGACCATAGGAAGTGGTTTGACTTCGGCATCTATGACTCAAAAACAAGAGATCCAGAAACTTTCTTAGCCGTTGGCTTCTTTGATCAAGATTGGATGCTCTCAAACGAGCTTACATTCTACGGTGATGCGCTGTTAAGGCAGGAAGCACCAGCACAAACACAGCCAGAAAAAATTTGGGCAAGCGCGAGTGAGCGAGTTGTTTACTTGAGCGATATCAAGCCTGTGCGATTCTCATCGGACAAAGGACCACTCGGTATAGACCGCACAACTGACGGCTATAAGCTCACACTCGGGGGAGAGCAATACGAGAAAGGGCTAAGTGTCCATCCGGATGCTGAGATTGTTTATGAGATAGGTGGGCGATTCAAAGCGTTTGAATGTGTGGTCGGTATTGATACATCTGGCGAAAAGCCTGTATCAAGGGCAAGGGAGTTGGCTGAGACTGTAACATTTCAAATCTTCGGCGATGAGAGGTTGCTTGCTGAAGTGACGGATATGAAGTGGAACACACCACCAAAGCGAATAGTGGTCTCAGTTGAGGGTGTCAAGAGATTGAGGCTCGTCGCTAAGAAGCAAGGTGGGGCAAGGTGGCTTTATGGGAAAGTTGATTTTGCTGATGCAAAGCTGATCAATGACTTTCAACACGACCCAAAAAGTGTTGGTGCTCATAAACTCATTGAGGCAATTGATGCAGGCGAGCTTGATTTATTGAAGCTGCCAAGGAAGCTCGCCGAAACAGTTGACTTGAGTGATGGCTGGGAGATGCGCACAGCCAAATTTGGTGAGGGCTTCCAAGTGGGGTGGCATAGTTCTGACTTTGAGGCTTGCAAGGCAAAGTTAGAAGTTGAAGGGGCGCCAAACGCACTCAACGGTGGGCAACCATTTGAAGGCTTGGATGAGGAGCTACAACTTGAACCTGAAAATGAATTCGCTGTAAAAGGGCTTGAAGAAAGAGAAAAGACATTGAGCGAGTTGCAGCTTCAGGTTAAGCTCCCACTGAGCGTGCATGGAGTCCTCGTTGAGAAAGGTTTGCTTGAAGACCCATGTGAAGATTCACGCCGTGAGGCATTGTATCAAGGTGATAAGCTGACGCTGAGAGAAGTTGGAGAGCATGAATGGTGGCTACAGAAGCGGTTTGATGTGCCAGAAGATTGGCGCTATAGGACGGTTTCGCTTGAGCTTGATGGTGTCAGCTACCAAGCTGATGTGTGGGTGAATGGCAAGCCGGCTGGGCTCGTTAAAGGCACATGGAAAGCAAGGTCATTTGACATAACACCGTTGATAAAGTTTGGTGAATCTAACTTGCTCTCCATACGCCTCACAGATAGGGAAGTTCCTTGGACATGCCCACCAAGGAGGGTTGAACAGCCAGAGCCATCTGGGGCGCTTTTGCCAGAGTTGTTTGATGGACAGCATGGTGGTATCAGGTTGATCCCTATCGGTTTACACGGACATGTAAGATTACGCACAGTCGGTGTTTGTGCGCTCTCAAACATGCGCATACGCACCATCAAAGCCTCACCGAGTGAAGCTCTCGTGAGGATAGATGTGACAGTGACCAACATGAGCCCGCAAAAGCAAATCAAGGTCACAGTTGGTGGGCAGATTGGCGGTTGCGGTTTCGTTTGGGCACAACAGCTTGAACCACAGACGGTAACGCTCCCACCAAGCGCATCACGCGATGTAGTTTTTAGCTTAACGATACCGAGACCAAGGCTGTGGTGGACGCATGATGTATCGCAACCAAGTTTGTATCAGGTGAGCATTTACGCAATGCTTGATTGCGGTATCACAACGGATGAATTGAAATGCACATTCGGGATACGCAAAGTTGAGTTTGTGCACGCGAGTGCGGATGTAAAGTTGCGTGGCGGTGTCGTGCGCCTCAATGGCACAAAGGACATTTTGCTTAAAGGGACTATGTGGGTCATACCAGACCAACTGCTCAGGTTGAGCGAGGAGCGCTACAATGGGTTGCTTAAGAAGCTCGTTAAACTCGGCTTCAATTGCCTTTATGTGCATGGTGGAACGCTTCCAGAGTCCGAAAGGTTTTATGACCTGTGTGACAGATACGGGATATTGGTTATTCAAGAACTGCCTATAAGCGCTATTGACATGTCCAAGGTCAGAGTTGAAGAGCTCTTTGAAGCTGTCGTGGCGACTGTTATGCGCCTCCGCAATCACCCATCGCTGTTGATGTGGAGTTTAGGGTTAAGTAGTGCTCAGGAGGCTGAAGCAAACGATGTGGCTCAAAAGCTCCTTGAACTACTTGCATCCTTGGATGACGAGCGCACTATAGTGATGCGCATCAGGGAGGGTGAATTCCCAACAACGGTTAAAGTCTATCAAAGGGCAAGTTGGGATGCAACCAGCGTAAGCGCACCATTGTTGATTCAGGTTACACCATTACCTCAAATCACACAAGCACAACAGTTTATAACCGCAAGCCGAGAAGAGCTTTTGGTGCAGTGGCTGAGGGTGAAAGAGAAGGTTGAAAACGCGCTTGCAAGTTGCGAAGGCGGTGGCTTCATCATCGGACAATTTAACGAGCCACGCAGTGGAAGTAACCTCTCGCTTGTTCGCTATGATGGAAGCGCAACACCGATTGCTCACTTCATCTCAAAGGCGTTGCGCTCGTGTTGCTTCATCGCCATGGATGATGAAAAGAATTTGCTCGCCATACGAAATGCAAGTTCGCATGGGAAGATAAATGTGGGACTCCAAGTTGTGATGTGCGATGGGAGCAAGATAAGGCAATCAATGGAAGTCCTGCATAACATCAGCCCTGGCGAAAGACGCATAATCAACTACACAGACTTAGGTGACATGTCCCCCGAAGAAGGCGTCATTGGCGCTGCACTCTACAATGTTGGTGAGCAAGAGCCTTTTTGGGTGACAGTTAAAGGCAGTGAAAGACTTGTGAGGAAACTGGCAAAGGATGGTTTGGGAGAAACCACACATGCCTCATCAGTCTACTGCAAAGCCATTTGGCTAACGAGCGATATGGCAAAAGCAAACAGTGTAGCTGCAAGGCTTAAAGCGCTTGGGGCGCATGTTAAGTTGGTTGGGAGCGATGAAGTAACAAGCAACTTGAAGATGCTTATAAGTGAGCTTGAGGAGGTTGATTCAGTCATCATTGATGGAAATATCGTAGCGCAACTTGTTCAAGCTGATACAGATGAAAGTTTCACTGATGCATTGAGCAAAGCTGTATGGCGTGGCGTCGGGCTTATATTCAACGGTTTGCCGACAATGCAAATCGGTGATAGGAACTTTAGCATGAAGATAGCATCACTCATGCCAGCGTTTCTGTTTGCCGAAGCTGATGAGGAATGCACTGTCAATGTTAGGGCTGAGGAAAGTGAGCACCCAGCGATTGCGCACCTGAACTTGACGGGTGTAAGCATTAGAAGACGCTCATTTAAAGTCTTCAAGCGTAAAGAGGCAACGACGCTCCTCGTTGATAGCCTTGATGTGCCATTGTTGCTTGAGGGTTGCTATGGGAAGGGGAGAGTGCTCGCATGGGCTGTTGGAATCGTCTCAAGCGAAACATCTGTCACTCCAGCATCGTTTGCCACATGTGCGTTTGCGTCAGCGCTTTGGTATGCTTCAAAGGCATCGTTCACTGCAATGAGAGCACTCGTAAGTGAGCTAAGTGCTCTTGCTGGAGAAACGCTGAGGGAAACCAAGCCAACGGAAGTTGCACCACAAATTCTACCGTGGGGTGTTGAGCAACAGCTTGATGAAGCACAACTATGGGAGCAAGTTGGAAAGCCAGTCCAAAAGCCAATCGGGACAGGTGAGCAATTGCTCAAAGAACGCATCGGCTTGATTGAAATCAGCGTTGATTTGAACTCATGCAGGCTTGAAAGAACAGAAGATAGGATAAGCGGGTGCGTGAGCTTGAAAGTGAAAAATGGCTACATATTCCCAGTGCCAGCAGTATCTGTTGAAGCAAGCATAAATGGTGCTCAAGCCGAAGTTGACGAATGCATGTTTGACATGATGCCACTTCAAGAACATGTTGTGAACATCACATTTGAGGCGCAAGAGATTGATAAGCCACTGTGCGTGCAAATACAAACGCTCCTCGGGGAAGCAACATTGCTTATTCCACTCTCATTGAACGAGTGAGCCTTTTCAGGCATGTGGAATGTTTCTCAACGCACACCAGCTTGCGATGGCTTTGACGATGAAGGAAGAATATCACTGCTTCATCCGTTGACGCTTGAAATGCATGTCAGCGAAGTCCATGAAGCGTTCAAAATCATACTCACTCAGAGCGTGCTTGCCACTACGGATGTGGTAGCCTATGGTTCCCATGATTGGTTTGTTCAAAGGGGGCATTTCAGTTGCTGGTAAGCCGTCTGTCCCAAGTAATTTGTAGACTGTGTCTGCTGCTTTTGCTGCGAGGAACTCACCTCTTGGATCTGCCCATAGGTCTTCATCAGCACTTGCAACGTAAACTGGGCGAGGTGCAATCAAAGCTATGAGCATGTGTTGATCAAAAGGCATTTCGTCCTCATTGTTGTTGTAACGCTTAAAGTTCTCGCAGAACCAATGCGGGAAAGCTTTGTTGATGATAGCGACAGTCTCACCGAAGCGTCTCCTGCTTAGCGCAGCGCCACCGCACCCTGAGTTGTTAGAGATGACGATGGCAAACCTTTCATCCTGAGCGCCTGCCCAAAGAGCTGTTTTGCCAAGCCTTGAATGCCCAACCACAATGACTCGTTTGGTATCTACATCGCCATCTGTTTCAAAATAATCCATCGCCCTGCTCAATCCCCAAGCCCATGCACTAATAGCTCCCCATGCATCTCGTGGGCGCTTCTCGCCAAACAGACGATCAAAAGCTGAAAAGACACCGTGCTTAAAGCAACCTGCAAAGTCAGGCGCAATATCACCATAGTATGCTGTTGCTATACCGTAGCCACGAGAAAGGATTTTCTCAACAAGTGGTTGAGGCGATGTGGTCAAAAAAGCACTACCACGGGTATCTTCAGACGGCAACATTAACTGCCCCTCACGCCAGATTGGCTTGATAGGGATTGCTGGGTCAGGATGAATGGAATGGTTGCCACGAAAGTTCAACATCAAAAACACTGGCACAGGGCGTTGAACATGATTGGGCAAATAAATCAGCAGGTCCATGCTCGGACCATCAGACCTGCCCGTGAAAAGAATGCGAACCTGTTTTCTCGTTGCTTTCCCGTTGAGTGCATTGCGGTCAAGATCAAAGACCTCAAAACTCATTTCCTTAGGTCTGCCGATAGGTGCTCTGCCATACATGTGAGTTCGGAATAGCTCCAAAATTTCAGGGCGACGCTTCTTCCACCAAAGTTCGGGCGTCTCCACTTTTGTCCCATCAAGGCAAACGAGTGGGTCAGGAAGAGTGTAAGGTGGAACTTTCGCTTCGTCATAGATAACATCTGGTCGCCTTTGACTTAGCTCCCTGACCAGCTCAGGGTTAGGTTGCCATCCCTGTTGCCCTTCATCCAGCACCTGCGCAAAGAACATGAACAGCACTAAAACCATGCCCCCTCACCTCCACACATCCC
>Ga0197143_1001586_pt1 | contig 18901 bp, 15 predicted proteins | sample GBS70_MetaG_FD_148603 | JGI IMG/M metagenome (GOLD analysis project Ga0197143, IMG submission 148603) | Sediment microbial communities from Great Boiling Springs, Gerlach, Nevada, United States - GBS 70_MetaG | ecosystem: Environmental > Aquatic > Thermal springs > Hot (42-90C) > Sediment...
ATAACGCAATACACCAGAAGTAGTAGTGGCTACTAAAACATCATCCGCAGGATCATATGGCGTAAAACCTGCATCTATCAAAGATATCACCGCATCACTCAAAATTTCTCCAGAACCAAGCTCCAACACCTTGCCTATAATAGATAAAGTCGATGGAATAATAACACCAGATGGCTCATGAATTATAATGTCAACGTTACTGACTCTTTGGTTCTCAGGAAGGTTTATTGGACCTGTTATACCAAAAGGATCGTTATGCTGAATGGCATCATCCGGTGGGTCAAATTCGCCATTACCATTCGTGTCAATGTATGCAAATACATAATAATTAGAGCCACTGGGCAGTTTATCTATACGGTACTGCTGTGGATATCGCGGAGAAGGTATCTCAATCTGAGCCTTCAGGTCCCAATTAGGCCCAGGCTTGCCTACACCAGCTAAAACGTATAGCTTACCCTGTGGAGTTGCTAAGCCCGTTGATAGCACCACATTCACATTGCCCTCAATCGCAGAATTACCCCGCACCGGCGGCTGCTGCGTAGAAATACTCACAGTAAACTCTAATACAGGCGATATCGCCTCGTTACCATAAATGTCATCCACTGCTGTATACCACTCGTAACTCTTACCATCCTCTAACGGCTGACCATAGCCGTCATCATTGTAAAGTATGCTCGTCTGACCTTTAGGTATACCAAACCTGCCCCACTTTACACCGCCATATTGCCCACGTTGAGGATCATGCTTCTCACGCACTATAACCGCATAACTGTATTCTCCCGTATGCCCCGGCTCGGGTATAGACTCCCACGTCAACAACGGAACTGCTGTGCCTATGCTACCTCCAGGAGATAAAGGCTTCGCAAATGTGTGAAATACACCCCTCACATCAGCTACAGCTTCCTCACTATCACCACCTGTCAAATATATAGTAAAGGTATATCTGTCACCTATATTCGGAGAGTAAGCTAAATTCATAATATATCCAGACCACTCAGTATAATTCCAACCTCCAGGAGAAGATGAAAGATAAAAATCGTACACCTGCGGACCATCAACCTTTATTGCTGTTATATCAGTCCTTTCGGTAAGATAAGTGAAAAATAAAGAATACGATGTGGTTGGTGACTCTAAAGAACCGGTAAAGTGCGTCCTTGCACTAACCTTCGCAGGTGATGGGTCAGTAATTGTAATATTAACATCTTGCGTAATTGCACCACCGCTTACACTACTAGACACTTCACCAACAGGCTCCTCAGAGTCGTAACTCCAAGTTGCCATTCAAATCAATATACGCACGAACACTATAATTGGGATCATTTGCTAAGTAATTTATAGTATACTCAACCGGAAATTGAGCTCCTGCAGGAATAACTACATGCCCCCAACCGTAAGAAGGAAAGTTCGTAAATAACGAAAGTGCAGTTGCCTCTACAACAAGATTGCCTCTACCTTGCTGCGCACCAGTGTATGACACTACACCTTTAATCCCACCAGTAGGTAATGGACCAATTACTATGTCTACATTTCCTGCCACTCTGCTATAGGAACTAATTTGCACAGTACCCTGGTACAAACCCCAAGCTTCTCCCTGCTGCGGTTTAAAACCTGTTCTCTCAAGAGGCGGCTGTTCAGAATCTACAATTGCAGCTAATATATAGTCACCATCAGGCAAATTGTCTATGGTATAAGTATTTGAAGATTGATCAACGGAGACAACACGTTGAACATTCTTGTTCCAACATAGTACAAAAATAGGAAACCCGTCCTGCCCACTCCTATTAATCACCGTTCCGCTTATCTGTCCCTCTCTACTATTACTAAACGAAGAAGTATGTAGTTCAATATTAGTAAAAAGAAGTACAAATATAGAAAAGGTCGTTATCGAAAATTTTTTTAACACTTTAGCTTTTTTCTCGTGCATTTTTTCAACTTTTTACCTCCTTTTTCCTCTCTCTACTGGTAAGAATACTTTTTTTTCGTTAACAACATCGTGAAAACTTTCAAAACTTCTTTTTACTTTTAAATACGTAAAATAGAACTGCAATGTTACATAAAAGCGGAAAAAAAATAAAAAATTGTCATTTTTTTCCAAAAATCGGTTAGCTGTTTTTTATTTAATGTTTAATTTTTTCTATGTCTTTATTTTCCTTTAAATAATGTTTTATACTTTCTAACTGCTGTTGCCTTATGAATTCTTCCTTATCATAGCTATACGAGAACACTTCCTCATTGATGTAAATTTTAGCATTTGCGCACAAAGCCAGTGCTATAGCATCCGATGGACGTGAATCTATACTGATTGTAGCATTACTTTCACCTACTGCAATAAAGATCTTTGCATAGAAAGTGTTATCTTTTATTTCATGTATAAGCACATGATCCACGGTAGCATTAAGCTGCAAAATTATATTCTTCATCAAATCGTGCGTAAGGGGACGCGGAAAATGGTAATCCCTTAACTTCATGAGTATAGCTCTGGCTTCAAACAGTCCCACCCATATAGGTAAAATTCTTTTACCTTTTTCATCCGTTAACAGCACTATACCAGCTGCATTTTCTTCATCAAACAACACATTCTCAACTTTCACTAAAACCATTCTTTTCTATTCCACCACTTTCTTAACTTTAAAAAATTTTCCTTTTGGAGCTGTAGATATGGCTTCAGGAGCATTATTCAATATTTCCTCGACATTTTGGAAAACAAAACTGTTATCTTCTCTAAAAACGTTTTTTAAAGGCACTACGTGAAACAAAGGAGAAACATTCGTGGTATCTAGTTCTCTAAGCTTCTCTACATATCCAAGTATGGTGGTAAGTTGAAAAGATAACTTTTCGTATTCCTCTTCGGACAGCTGCAGCCGTGCAAGATGTGCTATGTACTCTACTTCTTTTTTTGATATTTTCATTATATTTTACATCTTTTCCAACTTGGCAAACTTAGCAACAAATTTTCTCCAATTACCATCTTCAAATTCTACTATAATACGCAAATCTTCACCTGTATTTGTACAATTGACAACAGTACCTACACCGAAAATAGGATGTCTTACGCGATCACCCACGTGAAACTGCTGATGCGTATCTTTACTATATTTTACCTTATAAAAACTTTGTTTCATACTAATCCCTGCCTCTGCAATGAACCGCGAAGGCTTCCTGTAAACCATTACACCAAACATATTCCGCCTAACTGCTGACGTCAAATACAGCCTATCTTTAGCACGTGTCACTCCTACATAGCATAACCTGCGCTCTTCTTCTAACTCTTCCAAGGCTGCCTCATTCTCAATATTCTCTTCTAACGACAATAAGGGAAACAGCTCCTCCTCTAAACCTACAATAAAAACTACGGGAAATTCCAGACCTTTTGCCAAATGCAACGTCATCAGAGTAACAGAATTTCTCTTATCTTCCTCCCATAAGTCAATATCTGTAGAAAGAGAAGCATGCGAAAGAAAGCTTTCTAAGACTGTTTTACCTCTGATATTGGTAGAACTTTCAAATTCAGAAACCTTTGTAATGAGCTCTTCAATATTTCTTATTTTTTCTTTTGCATCACGAGTTCCCTCAAGTTCTAACTCTTCAATATATTTTGTATATTCAAGCACGTTATAAACGATTTTTTTAAGCGACATGTATGGAGCTTTTTCGTGTAACTCCTGTATCCAAGTAATGAAAGATTCAATCTTCTCTGCAACATTGTAATTCATAGCGGGTATTTTGTGAACATCCAACAAAGCAGTATACAAATCTAAATTGTTCTCTTCCATGAATTTTTCCACATGAGAAAGTGAAGATTTACCAATACCACGTGCCGGTGTATTTATTATTCTCTTAAGACTTAAAGAATCCTTAGGGTTATATATTACTTTAAGATATGCTAAAATATCTTTTATCTCTTTACGTTGATAAAAACTTATATTGCCAACTATGGTATAAGGTATTTTTTCTTTTAATAGGAAAACATCTTCCAAAATTCGTGATTGCGCATTAAGACGATAAAAAACTGCAATATCCGAATACTTGTATTTTTTCCCTTTCACCAGGGATTTTATCTCATATCCTACATACTCGGCTTCTGCGCGTTCATTAGGCATTTGGTGATATATTACACAGCCCTCACCACCATCGTTCGTCCTAACTGCCTTGTTCTCTTTCTCTTTTCGCAGCTTATTATGTTTTATCAACTGCTGTGCTATATCTATTATCTCAGGTATCGATCTATAGTTATACTCTAGTTTCACAATTTTAGCATCTGGGAAATCCCTTTCAAACTTCCACAGGTTTTTGAAATCTGCCCCACGCCAAGAATATATCGCTTGGTCTTCGTCACCAACAATAGAAATATTTCTGTGCTTACCAACTAAATACTTAGTCAACACATACTGTGCATGATTTGTATCTTGATATTCATCTACGAGCATATACTCTATTTTATTCCGATATTTTTTCAATACTTCCTTATTATTACGGAGAATTTCCACGGGTTTTAATATTAAGTCGCCAAAATCTACTCCGTTGTACTCTTGAAGCTTCTCTTGATATTTTTTGTATATAGTAGCCAGCATCCGCACCTCAGGATTCGAAGAGAGCATGCTATGTATAAAATATGACTCCGCATCTAAAAGATTATCTTTTGCATTATTTATTTTATCTGCTATATAGCCAATTGAATACTTACGTTCATCAATATTACATAATTTCATTACTTCGCGTATAAGCTGACGCTGGTCACTTTCATCATAAACGGTAAAATTTTTCCGGAGGTTAGTGTATCTTATTTCATTTCGCAAAAACCGCAACCCCCAAGAATGAAATGTAAAGATGTTCACCTCTTTTCCTTTATTGCCGCAAAGTGCCATTACGCGATTACACATTTCTTCGGCTGCTTTGTTTGTAAATGTCACTGCTAGAATATTCTCAGGCGGTACCCCCATTTGCAATAAATATACTATTTTGTATGCAATGACCCGTGTTTTGCCAGTACCAGGGCCTGCAAGTATTATCAGTGGCCCTTGGATGTTAACTACAGCCTCATACTGCTGAGGATTGAGATCTTTAAGGAAATCCACTTTATATTCTTTCATTTTTTTCTCTTTAACAGCACCACCGTTTCAAAATGCCCCGTATGAGGAAACATGTCAATAGTTTGTAGACGTGTTATTGTATAAAAATTTGTAAAGTAAAGTAAATTATTTTTCAAAGAATTTATATTGCAACAAACATAAATTACAGTATTTGGCTGTTGAGAAATAGTCCTGTACGCAACCTCTTTGTTTATGCCTGCACGCGGTGGATCAAAAACATAACATTTATTTTTGTAAATATTTACATTGTTATGTAATCTCTTCAGCACAGTTGACACATCTCCTACAACAAATTTACAATTATATACACCATTCTTTTGAGCATTCTTTTCGGCATACTTACACGCCTCCTCCTGTAATTCTACTCCAACAACACTTTTCACTGCATCTGAAAGATATATAGAAATTCCACCAACACCACAGTATAAGTCAGCCAAGAAGTCTACACCATCGCTATTAACACTGTTTTCTACTATCCATTCTTTTATTATTTGATATAATTTCTCTATCAGAAAGCTATTAGGTTGGAAAAAAGTATATGCTGAATAAAACAATTCATATTTGCCAACAAATTCGCTTATTTCCCTACAACCTGAAATGTCATAGATGTTTTTATTTTCCGCATATGCCGAATCGCCGATATTGTCATTTATACTCCATAAGAAGGATTTTATACCGCTTACCCTCTCTTTTAGCATTTCATAAAGTGACATTATTTTGTTTTTTTTATCATCCTCTATACCACTTGTTGTGACTAAATTGATCATCACATCATTTGCAGGTTTGTTTTTGCTTTCACGAATAACCAAGTACCGCAGAAAGCCCTTATGTGTGGACAAGTTATATGGTGAAAATTTATTTTCTACAGCCCATTTACGTGTCAACTCAAGAATATAATTTGACCCTGGGGATAAAAGTCTACATTCTTCAACATTCACCACTTTCCAATATTTTTCTTTTTCTCTCAAACCTAACAGCACACTACAAGTGGACTCCCTTTTGCCAAATGCAAATTCCATCTTATTTCGGTAATACCATATTTGTGGAGAAGACACAATGGGCAAAATGTCGGTATTGCGACAGGAATTTTTCACAATACCCTCAATTACATTTTTTAATTTATTCTCTTTTATTTTCAACTGTTCTTCGTAGGGTAAATGTTGGAGAGAGCATCCGCCACAAATATTGTAGTGCCGACATAAATCTTGAGAATGCATTTTATTTATACTACTTTGTGTATTTTACTCTGACATTTTTTTATATAAAATTATAGCTTTCTCATTATCAGGTTGAAGTTGTAGGACCTTTTTCAATTCATCAGAGGCTTCTTTTAACATACCTTTATAATAATAAGCTGTTGCTAAATTGAGTCTTGCATCAATTTGTTTATCATTAACAGCAAGTGATTTGCGATACATTTCTATCGCTTGTTCTTTATTTCCTAAGAGGAAAAATATATTTCCTAGATTATTTAATACACCATAATTTGCGGGGTTTAATGAAAGAGACTTCACATAGCTTTCAATGGCCTTGTCCCACATTTTCTCTTTTGCGTAAACCCAGCCGAGTTTCTCATATATTCGGTAATCATCAGGGTATATTTCAAGGAGCTTTTTCAGCTCGTTGATGGTGATTTGTGGATTTTGCAGCTTTTCTTCAAAAAAATCGCGTTCCTTTTTAAGCTTGTAGTTTGCAATAAAGGGTTTATAGAGAGTAGAAAAGGAAGAATATGTTAATATTGAAAAAATTGCTGGCAAGACAATTCTGTAAGGCAAAGAGAGACTAAAAACTATCTCTTTTGCGTTTTTGCTTATGCTTACAAGTATACCTATAAACAAAAATAAACATAAACTAGAAATTACAAAACGCATATCTACAGAGAACATATTTTGCAAAAGTATGGCTGTTATACTACATAAGATTGAAACACAAGATAAAAATTTCTTTTTGTCGCCAGTGCGTGATAGACGTCTTGTTTCATACAGACCTAAATGATAAACAAAAACGACAGATAACATGAACAGTACAAACCCTATTATGCCTGTTTCCGCTAGTATCTGGAGATATTCATTATGGGCATCGTTTATTATGAATTTTTCTGTTGGGAAGATGGCTTTCAACTGTGGAGATAGATGTTTGCCAATATATAAGTGGAAAGCCCCTAAACCAATACCTGTAATAGGTTTAGATAAAAACATTAGAAATGTATCACGCCAGATCAGAGGATGCTGTTGGAAACGTAACCACACATCTTTCGTTTTCATAAAGAATATTAAAGAAATTATAAACAGCGAAAGAAACAACATAATTTTTGTCTTTACAGACTTTATAGACAATAGAAGAAACAATATTAATGAGACGAGATTAGCTATCCATGCGGCACGTGTTGCTGTAAGATATAAAGAATAGTACAAAATGCATACAACGATAAAATATATAACCCGAAAGAAATATCTTTCACAAAGTAAGAGACGCGACATCGCTATTGGCAAAGTAGCAACTATATATACTGCAAAAAATATTGGATTTCCGAAGGTAGACATTATTCGTTCCATCCTGGGAACGTCAATTTTGATTTTTGGAGTAACGTAAAACCCACCATAATATTGCATTATCCCATAAATAGAAGCCAGTGTAGCACAAATTATCCAAATAGTGAATATTTTGTTAAATTTCTCAACATCCGCTTCCATAGAAGATATTAAGTGATATAAAACCAAACATAACAATACTCTGTTAAATTCATTTAGTGCGACTGGCTTATCTAAAGAAGTGAAATACAAAATTCCTATATATAGGCAGTATATCACAAAACTTACAGTAAACTGTGAAATCTTTACTTTTATCTTTCCGGTAAGAGATATTTTCAGTATATAACCTATGCACAATATTAGCATAGACGTTATGGCGAAAAATAATTTCCAACGGGATATTTTTTCATCTGGCAAAAGCGCTATAGACATAGAAAATAAAATCAGGCCAATATAGTCTATATATGGCAGTATTGTTTGAGAGAAATTATAAATTTTAAAGGCAGCGTGTTCTTTATTTTTATAGTAAGAATTATCTTTCATTTATAGAGAAGATAAAATTATGCTACAGACTGCTGTAACTAGTTATAGTAGAATTATCACCAATGACAGAAAAGGCTGCAACTTTGGCATTAGCGAGGATTTTACATTTATTGCCTATTATTGAATTTTCTATTCTACAGCCATCTTCTATTTTCACATTGTTCAAAATAACACAATCTTTGAGGAACGCGCCCCTACCAATATAACAACCATTACCTATTGACACATTTCCTTCAATCCAGGTATACTTATCTATCACACTCTTGTCTCCTATGCATAAGTTGCCTCTAATCTCCACAGTTTTATCCACTCTGTTGTTCTTCCCAGTGTAGTAGACATTTTTATTCCTTCTTTTATAGCAGAAAACATTAACCTTTTGTGATAATAAATCAACATGTGCTTGAAAATACTTCTCTGGGCTGCCTATGTCTATCCAATATGAATTAAATACATAACCGAAAATTCTTTTATTTTTACCCAAAAGCTCAGGAAAAACCTCCCTTTCCAGAGAAATATGCTTATTTTCTGGAATAGAATCGTACATAGAGGGACTAAAAACATATACTCCAGCATTTACAGTATTAGTTGTTACCTCTTCCCAGGAAGGTTTTTCTATAAATTGCCTAATGTGTCCCATCTTATCAAATATCACAAGTCCATAGGAGGTGGGATCATTAACACGTGTAAGCGCGATCGTTATATCAGCATTTTTCCTCACGTGAAGTTTTATTAACTTATCTAAATCTATATCCGTCAATATATCTCCATTAAAAATTACAGATAGGTTTTTTATATACCTTTTTATGCTGCCGAGGGCTCCGCCAGTGCCCAATGGTGTATTTTCTATGTGAAAAATTATCTCAAATCTGCTTGCCAAAAAGGAACTTTTGAAGTAATCATAGAATTTCTTATACTGATATGAGAGACATAATATGACACGTCTAATACCATATTTTTCTAACAAAAGAAATTGATAATTTATCAACGGTGTATTACACAATGGAAGAAGCGGTTTTGGAGTAGAAAGTGTATATGGCCGCAGTCGCGTACCTAAGCCGCCTAGTAATATTACTGCATCTATATCTTTACTTCTCATAAGATAAAGGTTCAATATGCTCCTTTCTTTGAAAATATCGCAAAGATGGTCTTAAACATTATTTGCAAGTCTAATCCCAAACTCCAATATTCTACGTAATATAAATCGAGCTTCATCATATCTTCGAAATCTAAATCAGCCCTGCCGCTAACCTGCCATAACCCGGTTATTCCCGGCAAAACGTTGTACCTTCGCTTATATATACTATGTTGAAAAACACTTCGTGCTTCATATTCTATTTGAGGTCTTGGCCCCACCAAGCTCATCTCGCCACGCAAAACATTTATTATCTGTGGCAATTCATCTATGCTATATCTTCGCAAGAACTTACCTACACGCGTAACACGCGGGTCAGATTTCATTTTAAAAACTAATTTTCCTCTTTCACTTTTATCTTTTAGCTGCTCAAAGAGACGTTCTGCATCTTTAACCATTGAACGAAATTTATAACACTTGAATTTCTTCCCACGATACCCTATCCGGTCTTGTAAAAAAATTGCAGGCCCTGGAGAGTCTAACATTATTAGAAGAGAAATTATTAGCATGGGGACAATGGAAAAAGATAATATCAATATAGAAAGAAAGATATCTAACACACGTTTTATGTAGAAATTGGAACCGGAAAGTGAAATTGGTTTAATTTCAAGCAGCGGGATACCTAAATATGTATCTATACATACTTCGCCAAGACGTAATTCTATTATATCAGGCACAATTTTAAACGCAACCCCTAACTTTATAACCTCGTCACTTATTTCAGCAACAAGGTTTTGCTCTACGGACTGTGCCAGTATTACTTCGTTAATTTTCCTTTTCTGGATAAAAGAAATAAGTTTATTTTTATCCAATACAGTGGAGTAATAAACTTTGACCTGTGGTAATTTTTTTAATATCTCTATCACTTTGAGAGAGGTTTCACTTTCACCTACAACCACAACCTTATATCTCCCAAAGATTTTTCTCAATATGTATCTTGATAGAACTCGCACAAAGGAATGAAATAAAAAAATAAATATTATAGATAATATCCACGATAAGAGAATGACAACGCGAGAATATTCAAATTGTCTATACATAAAAGTCAAGGCAAGAAGGATCACCATACCTGTGGAGATTATGTTCACAACATTCACAAACTCATCAAAGCCGCTTCTATGTGTAAAACTGGCAAATTTCTTATATACAAAAATGATAGCAAATATCACCACTATTATATATAAAAGATTCACATATTCACTAAAAGGAGGAACACCTTTCTTAGGCAAGAAAGAAGATAGCTGCGAGTGAAATCTCAACTTGTACGATAGAACAAATGAAAAGGAGATTATTGCAAGATCTACGACAAATGTGAAAAAAGAAGTGAAATGATACAGGGTAGACCTTCTCATTTATTTATCCCGAACAATCTCAATTTCAATACAAGAAAAAATGCTTCAATAATTATTTTTTTAGAAATCTTTGATTTACCAAATCTGCGTTCAGTAAATGTTATTGGATATTCACATATTTTAAAATTCCTTTTAAAACATCTGTATTTCAACTCTATAAGAAATCCATACCCTTCCGAGGTCATATTGTAAAAGTTAATGTTTTCAATAACCACTCTTCGGAAGCCGTTAAGGCCACTAGTACAGTCACGAATAGGAAGACCGCCTACAACGCGAGCGTAAGTGTTTCCCAAAAAGCTTATAATTTTACGATGTAGCGGCCAGTTTTTTATTTTTCCACCTTTTACATACCTCGAACCAATAACCACATCATAATTTTTCAATTTATGGAGTAACTCTGGCAGAACCTCGGTAGGATGCGAGAAGTCCGCATCCATCGTAAACATATACTCATAACCACGCCGTAGCGCCCATTCAAATCCTTCAATATACGCAGACCCAAGTCCTAACTTCTTCCTCCGATGAATTATATCAATTTTCACTTTCTTTTGTAAAGGAAGAAATTCATTTTTTAATTTTTCTATTATTTCGCCAGTACCGTCTGGCGAATTGTCGTCAATAAAAAGCATATCAAAGCCCATGTCAGAAATTTTCTTTATAAGCTCCTCTACGTTTTCTCTCTCGTTATATGTTGGTATTATAACTAACGAGTTCATAGATAATCTTTTTAATTTGCTCCTTGAAAAGCTTCCTATCAAACCTTTCAGCATTTTGCCGGATAATTCTTGTGTCAAATTCCATTTGTTCAAATCTCTCAATAGCTAAAATAAGATCTTCTGAAGTCTGCTTGTAGAAAAACAGACCAGTTTTATTCTCTATCACTGTCTCTAGAGCACCACCTTTTCCATATGCAATGACAGGTTTTCCGCAAGATTGTACCTCCACGGGCACTATGCCAAAGTCTTCCTCGCCAGGGAAAATTAAGGCTTTACAGTTTTGATAATAAAACCTCAACTTGTCATCATCAACCCAACCAAGAAATTCGATATTTCTATTTGCCAATTTTCTTAGTTTATTTTCTTCCGGTCCTTCTCCAATAATTTTTAGTGGCAATTTCAAAATATTAAATGCCTTTATAGCCAAATCAACCCTCTTATAGGGGACTAAAGTTGAAACTACCAAATAATACCCTCCATTTAGCTCAGAATTGGCTTTCTCCGGCGGGGTAAAAAAATCTGTATTTACTGGAGGGTATATGACAATCGCGTCACGGTTGTAAATACGCCTTATTCTCTCCTTCACATTTTCTGAGACAGCTATAAAAAAATTCACTCTTTTAGAACTTTCAACATCCCACTTTTGCAAATAAGGCTTAAAAAGCTTCATTCCCACTTTTTTGCAAAAACCGGCAGAATCAAAGTACGTCTCATACAAGTCCCAGATGTACCGCATTGGCGTGTAACAATAACATATATGCAGAGCTGTAGATTTGCTTTTTACACCTTTAGCTACACAATGGCTAGATGAGATGATTAAATCATAACTGTCTAAATTGAACGTTTCTATTGCCTTTGGCATAAGAAATAAATAATTCCGGTAATTCTTTTCGATAGAGGGGAATCTCTGCAAAAAAGAAGTTTTTATATTCATATTCTCTATTGTCTTTGAACAAGAACCTTTTTTATGAAGTAGAGTGTATAAAGTTGCATCCGGAAATAATTCACAAAAAACCTCAAGACACTTTTCCCCGCCACGCATCCCTGTAAGCCAGTCGTGAACAATTGCTATTTTCATACGTTCAATTGTTCTTCTATTTTACGAAAAACTTCTTCCGGATGAATGTCACGTAAACATGGAATTTCTTCACAGTTCGGAAAATTACCATACTTATAGCAAGGACTACACTTATAGTTTTTGTAAAAGAAAAAGTGCTTATTTTTCGAGCTAATAGGAACTTTATCCCACGGGGCAGTGGGGCCAAAAATAGAAATTGTATTACTTCCAGCAGCAGCTGCTAAATGTAAAAGTCCTGAATCATTCGCTACAACCAAAGAACACATTCGCGCAATAGCTGCTACTTCTCTGACAGTGGTTTTACCGGCAAGGTTTATCACCATACTCTTTACATTAATTTTATTTTCTATCTCATCGCAAAGCTTTTTCTCCAATGTACTGCCAAATAATACTATAGGAATATTTAATTCAGAAATTATTTTTCTTCCTAGCACAACAAAATATTCTTGTGGCCAGCGCCGTATAAACATTCTTGATTTAGGATTTTCGCCGCCGCCAGGAGCGAATCCTATAATTTTACTATTTCTACTAATATTGTACTTTTCCAAAACTCTCTCGCCATAACTCAATTCATCTTCCGTAAGATAAATTTCCATTTCCTTATTTATCCCATCTAATTTTTTCTCAACCAGCATTAAATATCTCTCTACTATATGGATATCTCTTACTCCTTCATCAAAAGGAATCTTTTGTGTAAGAAACCCGCTTTTTCCAAATCTGTCAAACCCTATTCTTTCTTTAGCACCCAACAAAAATGCAAAAAAGTTGAACAAGTTCGACCAATGCATTACATATATAACTTCAAAACGCTGTTCATACAATCTAAAAAACAACCTCACAAGCTCGATTATTCTCTTTTTCCAAAAAATGTTCTCATCTACGGAAATTATTTCATCAATATTTGGATTATTTTCAACAATGGGTCTTGCCCACTCGCCAATAAGTATTGAAATGTGCGCAGATGGATATTTTCTACGTATAGCTGCGAAAGCTGGTGTCGCCATCAATACATCTCCAATGGCGGAAAGTTTTATAATCAAAACTTTTTCTTTAGACATTTCTATACTTTCTTTTCTAAAATTTTTTTTACTACGAAAAATACGTCTTCCACTTCTATTTTTTTCAAACATTCCATAGAAACACAAACTTTTCGTTCGCAAAATTGGCATTCCACATCTTTATGTACAATTTCCACATTTTCTCCCAGAGGCCTCCACAGTTTCGGATCGGACGTCCCACCCCATATCACAACTACTGGTGTACCTACAGCACTTGCTATATGTGCTGGACCCGAGTCATTCGTCACAAGAAGTGTAGAATTCAATAGGACATGTATTAGTTGTCTTATCGAGGTTTTACCAATAAGTGAAATATAATCTATATTTTCTAACGCGATCTTTTTAACCTTTTTTTTCCCAATTAGAACACTTTTCACGTCAAATGTTTCACTCACCTTCTTTATGAGTCTCACAAAATATTCCTGGGGCCATTTTTTTGCCTCTGTACCTGCATCTAAATGATATGCAACTATCGGCTTTTTAGCATTTAATACATCTTTTACCCAAATAGATTCTTCCTCGAAATTGTTATAAAAAATTGCAGGTTTCTCTAAATAGTAATTTGAGCCAACTTCTTTTAATATCTTAAGCATCCTTTCAGTTATATGAAGAGTTCCTTCCCAACGAAGCTCTTTAGTTAACAAAAACCCCCCTCCTGTAATTCCATATCCTATTATGTTTTTTATACCACAAAATTTCAATAGCGATAGGCTTCTGAAATCACCCTTTAGCTCTATCGCATAGTCAAAACGTTCTTTTTTTATTTTTCTACGTAAAGAAAAAAGAACACCCAAGTTTATTAACTTTATTTTTTTCATCCATGGTGGATGAAAAACGAAAATTTCTTCTATATATCTGTTATACTTCAAAATTTCTTTACCCTCAGGCGTAGTCAATACATAAATTTTGCTATAGGGAAAATTTTCTTTCAGCTGCTTAAAAAATGGTATACTGCACACCACATCACCTAATGATGCTATCTGAGCAACTAAAATTTTATTTTTTTCCTTCTCTGAAAAAATACAATCTTTCTTAGGTACAAGAAAAAAAATATTTCCTACAAAATCTATTAGACTTACAATAAATATATTTCTTTTTCGCTTAAAAATATATTTCCCCACTTTTAATAGAAACTTCTTCTGCACAAAACACAAAAAGTGTAAACGCTCACACAGCTTAATAGAGGAGCGTCATTTTAACATTTTATAAACTTCTAATGTTTCTCTAGCAGTTTTTTCCCAGGAAAACATTTTCACTCTAGATAACCCCTTTTTTCTCAATAAATTTTGCAACGATATATCACTTAATATTTTTACTATTGCATAGCCAAATTCATTTACGTCCGTAGGGGAAGCTAACATTCCAGCATCACCTACAATTTCAGGCAGTGCTGTAACATTAGAAGCAACCACAGGCACTCCACAAGCCATCGCCTCAAGCACAGGTAGACCAAAACCTTCATACAATGAAGGGTATACGAACAATGTAGCACCGTTGTAAAGCAATAAAAGTTCTTCCAAGGGTACATAGCCAGTAAAAATAATTCTACTTTCTAATCTTTTCTCCTTAATCTCCTTCATCAATACCTGCGCATATTCCGTAATTGTACCTACTAACAACAATTTATGCTCGATCTGAAACTTTTCCCATATTCTAACCAGAAGAAGAAGATTTTTTCTAAACTCTATATTTCCAACATATAGTATGTATCCTTTTTCGTCTACATTATACTTCGTCTTTATATATTTTATTTTTTCTTTATCTTCCACAGGACGAAAGATGCTAGCAGGCGATAAATGCACTACTTTTACTTTCTCCTCGGGTAGTTTCAGCAATTCTACTATATCTTGCTTAGAGTAATTGGAGTCAGTAATAATCATATCTACATTCTTTGACATCATCGCCAAGTATTTACTCCAGTAAAAGCGAGAGCCCAGTGAAAGGTTATTCTTGGGCATACGTATACCAATCAAATCGTGCAATGTTGCCACAATTTTACATTTACGCAACTTTGCCAGAAATAAAGGCGGAGAAAATGCTGGTATGTGCAGAATGTCAATTTTTTCAGCTGACACTTGTAAAGGGAAAACAACTTGCTCCCATAAGATTCTTTTAGGTACAGATAAATTTCCGCAAAAAAAACTATTTTTGAACAAAATATACTCATTTTCGAAGTCTATTTTTCTCAAAGCAGATACAAGATTAGCTGTATAATATCCCAGACCCGACAAATTACCTCCAGTGGTTGATTGTATATCAATGCCGATCCGCATATTTCCATAACTTTAGAAGTTCAATGTATTTCATGTATTTCGTCAACATATAAATTGAGCCACATAAACTTACTAGAAAACCAATAAGGCCGTCTTTCCAGCCTCTTTTTATAAAAAAGGCCCAGAAAAAGCGCAAAACGGGCCAAAAGAAAATTCTACTCCGAGAAATTTTTACCTCCTTTTTCACCATTTCTTTGCTTTCAATATCTGTATAGAGGTTGAGTTTAAAGAAATAATGAGATAATGTTGTATAACTATAATGGACAATACATCCTTTTAAGTATTTGAATCTACCATTATTAACTGTAGGAACTTCGTGTATTTCTTTAGTGTAAACAACTTTATCTTTCTTAAATAATCTAAATCCGTAGTCTTTTGAATTTACTCCATAACGCAAATGCTTCCCAAACCAAAAATTATTACGCATTATATAATATCCGTCAACTTCACCATTGTCGCGGCTTATCGCTTCCTTTATCTCTCTACTTAAATCAGGAGTTACTTCTTCATCTGCGTCGACAATCAACACCCACTCATTAGAAGCTTTAGTAAGGGCAAAATTCCTCTGCGAAGCAAAACCATCAAATTCTCTTTGAAAGATTTTTGCAGAATATCTAGAACAAATTTCTAATGTTTTGTCTGTACTAAAAGAATCTACTATAACGATCTCATCCGCCCATTTCAAACTTTCCAAACATCTCTTAATATTTTTTTCTTCGTTATAAGTCAAAACAATAGCAGATACTTTCACTTTTTCCATTTTTTTAATATTTCAAAGATTATACTTTGAGCGTATTTTACTTCTTCCATTTGTAAGGAATAAACAAAAATGAAAAAAGTTATGCCTCCAATAGATAGCGATATAGAAAAGGTCAAAAGAAGACCCATTTTCAAATTTATCATTTCCCACGATATTTTAGTGATAAGTCCTGTAACAAAAGATGCTAATAGCAATTTATAGAATGAATCTATAATCTCTTTGAGTGGTATTTTTATTTTTTTTAGTACTGCAGCAAAAAGGAAACACGTACAAACCATCGCAGAAAACAAATTTGCCATTGCAATACCATATACCTTTAAGTTTCTAATAAATATTATACTAAAAAGTGTAAAAGTCATTAAACATATAACACTATATTTTATCCTCATACTCATTTCTCTATATGCATAAAAGATATGTATCAATAAGAAGTTTAAAGTATGAGGAATTAGTCCCAGAGCATATATTCCCAAAATTTTAGAAGTAACCAAAGAATTATGTTGTGTGAACGCCCCGCGCTCGTAAATAATTTTTGTTAGTGGCAATTTCAGAGCAGTTATAATAGCAACGACAGGGAAAGAAAGAAACATTATCACTCGTATAGCTTTTGTAATAACGTCCTTCAGCCCTTCTTCGTTTTCTTCACTTTCTGCTAGAAGACACAATCTAGGATAAATAACCGTGGTAATGGCTGAGAAAGCAGTAAAGAACAATTGAGCGATGCGAAATGCGTAATCTAAGTAAGAAATACTACCTATCTCCAAAGAAGAGGCAAAAATTTTTTCTGCTATCGCACAAACGTTAAATATTAAAGTCCCGACAAAAAAATACCCACTGAAAAATAAAAACTCTCTCAATTCTTCATCTATACCTATTTTGAATGCAAATTTATATTTTTGTATCTTCATCTGCGAAATCTGCAAAAATAACATACTTAGACTACCTACTAACGTGCCATATGCAAGAGAATAAATATCTAACTTTTTGTAAGAAAGTACTACAATGAGAATAATAATCAAATTCATAGAAGGAGTTGCTAAAGATGGAATAATAAATCTCTGATATGAATAGTTTACTCCTGTAAACACTGAATTCATTCCCATAAATAAAATTGAAAACGACAAAATTTTCAGCAATGGCACGGCTAGATTTTTGGCAGGAAGGGCGAGAAAAGGTGCAACAAGTGAGACTAAAAATTTGGCATTAGCAATTACTAATATGCTAATTAGTGCGAATAGTAAGAAAAAAAAATTTAAGACTGAGTTTAATATATTGCCAAAATTTTCTTTATGTTGTTGTTTAACCAGCCAGGGAATAAAAACTTCCGGCAAGCCCTCATAAAAAAAACTTCCAACTATATTAGGTATCTGCCAAGCAACCAGGAATGCATCCCGACGGGCACTGATGCCAAAGAGAGCTGCCATAAGAAGTTCTTTTAAGAAATTTATGGGCTTGGATAACATAAAGATAGCGATTAGGAGGAGGGCCGTTTTTCTTGCAGTCATTTCTCATAATCTGAACATTTGTTTATAATTTTAGTTGTGGCTGGATTTTCGACTTCACTCAATATCAAACCAAAATAAAACCAAAAAAGTACAATCATGTAAGTAGAAACTGTAAGCATAGAGTCAAAAAGTGCACCGATAAGAAGGTAAAGTAAACCACAAATACTTCCAGTCAATAACCACCTTTCCCTTAATTTAGGTATAAGTTCATTCCCGTTTTTTCCTACAACCTTCTTAAATAACCAAAAGATTGTCCACAAAAATATAGCTAACCCGATGATGCCGTTAGAAACAACATACTTAACATAAAAACAATCTAATCCGGCATACATATTATAACTAGCCGGTATCCTTTTAGTAGTATACATTCCTAGGCCGTAGCCGACAAATGGAGAGTTTTTTATTACAGAAATGCTAGCTTTTATTGCTTTCAGTCTGCCTATCGTTGAGCCATCTTGGCGCAGCAATAAAAATGACTTTATTCTACTATGAACCATATGATTGCTGATTCCTATTATTAAAAAAAACAAAACATATAGCAACAAGAGGAGGAGGAAATAAAATTTTCTCTTCGTCACAATCATCCCCGCTAAGGATATAGTTATTAAAAATGCTATCCAAGAAGCCCGTGATCCTGAAAAAATAACACCTATTGTTGCTAACACAGAAATTAATACATAAAGCAATTTACCCTTTATGGTAACATCTTTGTCTAAGAATGCCTTCGACAACAACACCATCACGCTGCTTCCTAAATATTCTCCTGAAGAGTTCCAACAAAGTAATGTAGTAATAATTCTACCACAATTAGTAGAATTATTTTCATATGCCATGAGGAAATTTGCTGTTTTAGGGTATCCCAA
>Ga0197143_1001588_pt1 | contig 18857 bp, 16 predicted proteins | sample GBS70_MetaG_FD_148603 | JGI IMG/M metagenome (GOLD analysis project Ga0197143, IMG submission 148603) | Sediment microbial communities from Great Boiling Springs, Gerlach, Nevada, United States - GBS 70_MetaG | ecosystem: Environmental > Aquatic > Thermal springs > Hot (42-90C) > Sediment...
TAATGGAGCAATTTCCGGAACAGTAACTGATTCTCTTACTGGCTTACCAATCGCTAATGCTCAGGTTATTGCAAGAAAGATTAATGGTCCAGGAGGTGGAAGGGCGGTAACCGATGAAAACGGTTATTATATAATTGAAAATCTTGCGCCCGGTCTTTATACGGTTGCCGCCCACGCTCACAATTATTATCCTAAGCATTATCCAGAACCAGTTGAAGTTGTTGCCGGTCAAACTACTTCTGATATCAATTTCCAATTAAAACCTTATACTCCACCGCCACCCGGTGAAAGAGGTTCAATTTCTGGTATTGTAACTGACTCTTTAACGGGATTGCCGATTGCTAATGCAATAGTAAAAGCCTGTGGTCCTTCTTGTGGGCAGGCAAGAACAAATGAAAATGGTGAATATATTATTGAGAATTTAATTCCTGGTGAATATCAAGTAACTGCTACCGCCCGTAATTATTTTCCAAAGAGATATCCGGAAAGGGTTATCGTGAATGCTGGTCAAAATACCCCGGATATAAATTTCCCATTAGTACCAAGATTATTACCACCGAGGGGAACTGGTTCAATTTCTGGTATAGTTTTAGATTCTTTAACCAACCAACCAATTGCCAACGCTATGGTTGTAGCTATGCTCCATTTTCATAGAAGACCAAGAGTTTTTGCTCGCGCAATTACTAATGAAAACGGCGAATACACCATTGAAAATTTACCTACCGGTAATTATGTAGTTGTTGCTCGTGCACAGAATTACTACCCCAAGAGATATCCGGAATTAGTCTATGTGGAAAATGGTCAGAACACTCCCAATATCAATTTCCTTTTGGTACCAATGAGCGAAGAAAGAAATCGTTATGAGTTTGAAAATCAAATAAGAAAAAGGTTATTAAGAAGATAAAAAATTAGAAAAGGAAAAAGGGCAGGGGAGAATAGTGGTCTCTCCTGCCCTTTTTATTATTGAAAAAATTTCCTTTGCTAATTATAATATTTCCAATGTTTATTTTAAGATGAAAATTATTTTACCAAGCCGGGAGCTTGGAAACTTTTCTTTTTTATTAACCACTAATTTTACCCCTAAATATTTTAAAAATTTAAAAAGGAGGAAAAATGATTAGAAGAGACTTCACTATTAAAGATGTTCAAGAAGTTTATCAAGGTGTGGGGGGTAAACTTTGGGAATTAGTAATGGGTGAACAGATTCATTCGGGCGGCGAAAGAGCAACCGATCTCTTAGCCCAGGCTTTGGGATTAAAACCAGGGATGTTAGTCTTAGATATTTGTAGCGCCTTAGGTGGTCCGGCAAGACATTTAGCTAAAAAATACGGTGTGAAGGTTATTGGGTTAGATGCTACTCAAAGAATGATTGAGGAAGCGATCAAAAGAACTGAAAAAGAAGGATTAAGCCATTTGGTTGAATATGTTTTAGGTAATGCCTTAGATTTACCTTTCAAAAAAGAAACCTTTGATGTCGTTTGGGGGCAGGAAGCCTGGTGTTATATTACTGATAAAAAAAGATTGATTAATGAAGCTTACCGGGTTTTAAAACCAAACGGTAAAATTGGTTTTACCGATTGGATTATTACCGGTAACCCAACGCCCAAGGAGATTGAAGAACTACTGGAATCAATGACTTTCCCTTATATGGAAACCTTTGAAGGCTATCAAAAACTTTTAAAAGAAGCGGGCTTTGAAATCCTGATTGCCCGGGACGAAACCGAAGATTTTCATCAATGTTTTTGTGAATACCAAAAGAAGGTTACCGGCGAACTGAAAGATACTATTCTTAATGAATTCGGCAAAGATATTTATGATTTTGCTTATTATCTTGTTAACCTCTGGGAAAAAGCATCAAGAGAACACAAAGTTGGTCGGGGATTTTATGTAGCCCTAAAGAAGTGAAAAAAGATATTTATCAAAGACTGACGGATGCGGTTTTTACTTTAAACCTTTCTCTAACCGAAAAGCTCTCTATAGAGATTGTTAAAAAAAATCTTGATTGCCAAAAGGCAATATTTGTTGGCTTAGTTTCGGGAATTAAGAAAGTCTCTGATTATTTCGCGAAAGGAAAATATTTTGTTCCCGAAGTTCTTTGTGCTGCCGAATGTTTTTATAAAGGTTTTGAAATCTTAAAAAGTAATCTGAAAAATCCTTTGCCTAATAAAGGCAAGATAATCTTGGCAGTAGTAAAAGGTGATATTCACGATATTGGGAAAAACATTGTCAAATTGCTGGCGGAAATGGATGGCTTTAAAGTTATTGATTTGGGAAGAGATTGTCCCAAAGAAAAGATTTACGAATTGGCAATTAGTGAAAAACCAGAAATTATCGGACTTTCTGCCTTGATGACTACCACTATGGAAGAAATGGCAAGGACTATTAAATTCTTAAAAGAAAAAGGGATAAACGCCAAAATGGTTATCGGCGGTGCACCCACTTCTCTTTTATTTGCTCAAAAAATTGGTGCCGATGGTTATGCTCCGGATGCTTCGCAAGGAATAAAACTTTTTAATCAATTAATAAAATGATTGAAAACCTAAAGGTATTTCCTTTGGTGGTTGCCAATCATGCTGCCTACGTTACTGGGGAAAAAGAAAAAGAACTTTATTTAGATGGCGAAAAATTGGGAAAAGCACTTTTATATTGTCAGAATTATTATGGATATGATGCAGTAATTGTCTTTGCCGATGTTTATGTGGAAATGGAAGCAATGGGAGGGAAACTTTTCTTTCCCGAAGATGCTCCGCCAATGATTGAGGAGTACCCAAGGACAATAAAAATTGCTAACCCCGAAACCGACGGTCGGCTGAAAGAGATTTTAAAAGCTGCTCTTTTTTTAAAAAAGCATCTAAAAAATCTGCCCATCTTCGTCTCTTTAAAAGGACCTTTCTCCTTAGCAGTGTTGCTTTTGGGTGCGGAAAAATTTTTTATCCTCCTTATTAGAAACGAAAAGAAGGCAAAAGAAATTCTTTATCAAGCTCTGGAAAACCAGATAAAATTTTTAAAGGCGATATTAAAAATTGATTGTCTACCTTTTATTGGTGATCCTTTTGCTTCTGGCTCTTTAATTTCGCCAAATATTTTTAAAAATTATGCTTTACCTTTATTAAAAGAATTAATAAGTGAAGCCAAAATTGCTGGCTTGCACATCTGTGGCGATACCCAAAAACTTTTACCCTTAATAATTGAAACGAAAGCAAAAATTATTTCCTTAGAAACCGATATTAAGTACGCCAAAAAATATTTTCCTCCCAATATTTATCTTATGGGTTCAGTACCGACTGATTTACTTGTTAATGGCGACATTTACGAAGTAAAAGAAGAGTGTGAAAAAGAAATTATTGCTGGTAAAGATAATTTCATTTTGTCAACGGCTTGTGATGTTCCCAAATATGCCAAAAAGGAAAATGTAAAAATGATGGTGGATATTGGTCACCTTTATAACTATTGAGAAAAAGTTTTTTACATTTTCTTGCGGAAAACGGTTATTATTTAAATAATTTTTGTGGTCGTGGAATTTGTCAAAAATGCACAATCACCTTTAACGGTAAAAAAATTCTTGCTTGTCAAACACCAATACCTCAAGAAAAAAAACAGGCGCTATTAAAAAAAATTATTCTTAACCCCAATTTTCTTTTTTTCTCGGCACCTAAAATTCCTGCGGCTACTTATTCGGCAATTGATTTAGGAACAACCAATATCCGAATAAGTTGTCTTCAAGGAAGAAGATTTATCAAAAAAATTTTTACTAATCCCCATTTTCTCTTTGGTACGGACATTTTTTCGCGTCTTAATATCTATCCTTTGCTAAAGAGATATCCATTAAAAGAATATTTAAGGATTAGCGAATTGAAAAAGGCAATCATTGTGGGTAACCCCATTATGTACCATTTTTTACTTAATAAGGTTTCCCTTGCCTTAGGAAAATATCCTTATAAAACTCTTCTTCCGCAAAAGGAGGTAATTTATCCAATAGAAAATAACAAAAATATCCAATTGGTGCCCATAATCAGTACCTTTATTGGTGGCGATATCACTGCTGGGATTTTGGCAACCAATCTTCATAAAAGAAAATCATTTTCCTTATTGATTGATTTGGGTACCAACGGCGAAATCATTTTGGGCAATAAAGATAAAATTTTTGCTGTCTCTTGCGCAGCTGGTCCAGCTTTTGAAGAAAGATTCCATTATTACGGCTCAAAACTTATCTCTTACCTTGCTTATCTACTAAAAGAAAAAATCCTTGATAAATCGGGCAGATTAAAAAAGAAAATTCAGCTTTTTTCTCAAAAAGACATTAGAGAACTCCAACTGGCTAAAGCCGCGATTGCTAGTGGTATCATCATCCTTTCTAAAATCGCCCAAGTTTCCTTATCCCAAATTGAAAAGGTTTACCTTACCGGAAATTTTGGCGCCCAAATAGCAGTTAATGACCTATATGCTATTGGCATTTTGCCTAAAGAATTAAAGGGTAGTATTCTTATCTTCCCGGATTTGCCTTTAAAGGGAGCTCAGAAAATTCTTCAAGAAAACTCGTTAATGAAAGAATGTGTAAATATTGCGAATAAAGCCGAAAGTTTTTTCTTGCCGGAAATTAAGGAATTTACGGAAATATTTATCCAGCAAATAACTTTTCCTTGATGCGCGTCGGCTATTTCTGTCTTTTTACACCGATTGAACTTTTAAAAGCCCTAAATTTAAAACCCATCAGATTACTACCGGAAAAAAAATGTGATTTAGAAAGCCGATATTTTCGTTACGATGCCTGTCCCTTTTTGAAAAACTTAGTAGGTAATCTGCTGATAAAAAATTGGCAATTAGATGCTTTATTTTTACTTTCCCTTTGCGACGGGCAAAGAAGGCTCGGTGAAATTATAAAAAGGGAAATGCCCGATTTAAAAATTTATGAAATCTATTTTCCCCGCACTTATAATCTTTCTGCTTTTGAAATGTATTATCACGAAATCCTTGATTTTATAAAGAAGTTTGAAAAAAATTTAAAAATAGTCAATGAAAATTTAAAAAGGGAAGTAAACAATTTAAATCAGCAAAAAAGGAAATTGGCAAAGCTTGTTGAGCCTCTTAGTTTTATCCAAAAAGCCGAGATAATTAAAAATTTTTGGGAAAATGAGATTTTGCCAGCGATTCCTTTTCTTTTTAAAGAAGCTGAAGATTTAAAGAAAGAAAGAATTTTATTATGCGGCAGTTATTTTACTCCCTTAGATTGGTCAATAGCGACGGTGATTGAAAAATATTTTACTATTGCTAGTGATGCCTTTTGTACGGTTTCTCGGGGTATTGATTTTTATCCCCCTGGTAATAATTTAAAAGATTATCTCTTTTTCTATTTTTCCAAAATTCCCTGTATTTTACGGCGACCCAATAAAATTTTTTATGATTATTTGAAGAAAAAAATAAAGAAGAAGGAAATTAAAAAAATAATTCTTTATTCTCTGAAATTCTGTGACAGCTTTTCTTTTGAAAAGGAGAATTTAAAAAATTACTTAAAATTACCGGTATTAGCCCTTGAAGGTGATTATTCAAAAGAAATTAATTTACAAACAGAAACAAGAATTAACGCCTTTTATGAGAGTTGATTTTTCTACCTGGAACGAGCTTTTTCAAAATATCCCCGAAAAGGTAATTAAAAGATATAAATATTATAAAAGAAAAGAAGATTGGGCAATCTATCTTTCACCACCGCAGACATTTGCTATTTATGGTTTGCGCCATTTAATGAGGTTGAAATTTGATTCTTCCTTAGAAGGCTTAAGATTATGGGGATTTATCTTTAATGAAACTGAAAGGCTTTTTCGAGCAAAACAGATAAATAAAAAAATAATTGCCGTAATGGGTGATTTGGGTGGTATTCCGCCGATAATCTATTCTTTTAAATCGCTTGTCGGCTTTTATCCCGATTGTCTTTGGTGGCAGCCTTTCTTTTCGGAAAATTATAATCTTTTTGAAGTTACGGGACAAGTAAATTTTCCCGAAACTGCCTGTTATTCACGGGTTGTCTACGCAACCTTTTTAAAGAAGGCTTATTTTCCTAAACCGGATTTGATCATTGCTTCTACCGGTGCTTCCTGTGACGACTACTCTTGTGTGATGCAAGCAGTTTACAATCTTTATAAAAAAGAAACCGAATTTATCTGGTTAGAAATTCCGCCACGAAAAGAAAAAAAAGAATTGGCAATAAAATTGTTAAAAGAAAATTACCAAAAGGTTGCTCGGATTTTAAGCGAAATAGCTAAGGAAAAATTTAGTGAAGAAAAAATTTTACGGGGAATTAAAAAGGTAAACAATATCAGAAGAAATTATTTAAGATTAAAAGAATTGGTTGGTAAAAGTGAGTTAGCGCCCTTAGGTGCTTTAGAAATGTTAATGTTAGAATTTGGCAACCTCCATTTTTATTCAGATATTGATGAATGGAGTAAGATTCTTTTTGGGATATTAAAATTGGTTAAAAAAAGAATTAAAGAAAAAGTTGGCGTATTAAAGAAAGATAATAAAAAAATTGTTTGGGCAACACCACCGGCTGACCCGTTATATCTTACCTATTTTGAAGATATGGGCGCCCGGATTGTTGGTAGCGAATACCTAATCAATCAAGCTCTCCTGATAATCCCTTTAAAAGAAAATCCTTTTCTTTCCCTGGCTGAAAGTTATCTTTCAGCTTCCCTTATTGGCAAAAGTGAGGAAAGAGCAAAATTGATAATTGAACAAGTTAAAAAATACCAAGCAAAGGGAGTAGTTATCTCCCAAGTTTTTGGCGCCTCCCATTGTGCCTACGAAACGGAAATTTTAAGGGAAGAGATTATTAAAAAGGCAAAAGTGCCGGTGTTAGTGATTGACATTCCTTTGCCCGCTGCGGAAATTCCTTTACAAACAAGAACACGCATATCGGCTTTTTTAGAAAATTTATAAATGGAAATTTTAACCCCTCGCGAAAGATTTTCTTTACTGGTTTTTGATGAAAAACCTGACCGAATACTTATTTTTCCTTTAATCACTAACCACAGCGCCTATGTGAGTAATTACCCAATAAAGGAATATTACACTAAAGGGAAAATTCTTGCCCATTGCCAAATAAATGCTTACGAAATCTACCAAACCGATTTCCTTTCGGTCTTTTCCGATGTGGGAATCATTGCCGAAGCTTTAGGGAGTGAATTTGAATATCCCGAAGATGATTTACCGAAATTAAAAAAACCGCTATTCAGTTGTTTAAAAGATTTTATCAAAAAAAGCTTAAATATAGAATATGACGAAAGTAAGGGTAGATTTTCTCTCTATTTTGAAGCGGTAGAAATTCTTTACGCTTCTTTGGGAGATATCTTACCAGTTCTTGCTTATATTCCCGCACCCTTTACTACTTTGGCGCTTCTTTTTGAACCCAACGAAATTTTAAAAGACCTTACTAAAAAAGAGAATAAAAAGATTATAAAAGAAGTTTTATCTTTAATTACTGATTTTACTATTCAATTTATCAAAGGGATAATCAATTATGGTGCCTTACCAATTATTGTTGACCCTTTAGCTTCGGGCAGCGTCGTTTCGCCCAAGATTTACAAAAATTTTGCCTTTCCTTATGAAGAGAAACTGATCAACTATCTCCACCGTTATGATTTAGATGTGATTTTACACATTTGCGGTAACACCCAGATTTATCTAAAAGAATTGAAAAAATCATCGGCTGATTTGTTAAGTTTAGATAAAATTGATTTATTTTACGCCAAAAAAATTTTAGGCAATAAATTTCGTTTGATTGGCAATTTTGATACTACCGAAATCTTAATTTCTTCTCCCGAAACAATTCGTCAAAAAGTAAAAAATTTGGTCTTAAAAATGAAAAATAATAAAAAGGGCTACATCTTGGCAACCGGCTGTGAAGTTCCCTTTTTAACCCCTAAGGAAAATCTTAAGACTTTTATTGAAGAAGGAAAAAATTTCGGAAGATATTTATTTTAACTTGCTTTTTTTATTTTATTGTTATATAATTTATCTATGGTAGAAAAATTATTACAAATTTATAAATATTCGAAATTTTTCTATCGGCAAATAAACAACTATAATAAAATCAAGGCAAAGAAAGAAAACTTTTTAATTTTAGATAAATATTTAAGAAAAATAAAGGAATACGCTGAAAAGATAGAATCGGACGAATTGAAAAATTTACTTTTTTCTTGGATAAAAGAAGAGGAAGAAGATTTGAAAAAGGTAATTTTAGAAAAACAAGAAAATTTTGGTAAAGAATTGAAGGAAGAATTAGAAAAAAATAATCTTTCTCTTTCGGGCATTTTTCCCACCCTGCGGGTTGGCCTTTTCACCTTGGAAATCAATTTTGATTTGAATACCTGCCAAATCTTTTATGGTCCAAAGATTGAAAAATTAAAGGTAAAGCTTCCCCTTTCACCGACACTAATCGTAAAAGCCTTAAAAGCTTATTATGATTATCTCAACCAACCATTTTCGCCAAAGGAATATTTTGAAAAACTTCTTAAGGCTTACGAAAGACTTTTAGCTTTCCAAAGATTAAATTTTGGCGAAAAGGTTTTTCTCATTGATTTACTTTCCGAACTCATCTTTCTTTTACAAAAAAAAGAATTCTATTTAGACCCAAGAAAGGAAAATTTTAAAGAATATTCAAGAATAAAATTTAGTTATGACCTCTACCGCCTAAAAACTTCTTTCGGCAATACTTGTGATAATTACCGTTTTAAATTGTGGGTAGCTCCTTTTGATGCCACTTTGGATAGAAAAAAATCAATCTGGATTCCCAATAATATTGAAACTGGTGAAGGAACTTATTTTTCTTTTATCTCTTTTGAAAAATTATGATTAGCAGAGAATTGGCAAAAGCCATTGTTCACAAACTCGGTTCTTACGGCACACCGCCAGAATTCGGTTTGGAATATTATACGGTTGGCTTGGAGAAATATCTAAAAGTAATTGAAGAAGAATATTTTAAAGATTATCTAAAATTGAAACTCTCTTCTTTCAAATTGATTGTGGGCAATTATGGTGGTGGCAAAACCCATTTTTTATACTGTTTAAGAAAAAAGGCAATGGAAAATAATTATCTAACCAGTTATGTCTCCCTTTCACCGATAGAATGTCCTTTTGACAAATTGGAATTGGTTTACAAAGTAATTGCTTTAAACTTAATGGCACCCAAACTACCAGAAGAGATTACTTTTGATACTTTTTATTACGAAAGGGGAATTGATAATGTGATAAAAAATTGGTATCAAAAAGTGAAGGAAGGGGTTGAAAAGAAAGAAGATTTTTATACTTATTTAGAAGGCTTAAGTGGTGTGGAGTCAATTTCTTATCTCAACGCCTTAAGAGGCAGTTTTGAAGCCTTGGTAAGAGAAGATTACGAAAGTTTTGAAAACCTTATCCAATATTTAAAAGGTGAAGAGATTACTAAAGATATTAGGGGGAAATATCGGATTTCTGAAAGGTTAGATAAAAGCACCGCCTTCCGTTTTATCCGTTCTTTAGCTCAATTTGCGAATCTCATTGGTTATAACGGTCTTGTCCTCTTTTTTGACGAAGCGGAAAGGGGTTTAAGTATCTCTTCTTCTAAAGATAAAAGAAGGGCATTAGACAATTTACGCCAGATTATTGATGAATGTGGTAATGCCCGCTTGCCAGGTGTTATGTTTTTTTATGCGGTTACTGATGAAAACCTGATTTTGGAAGGCAGCGGTGGTGTCTATGAAGCCTTAAAACAAAGATTAAGAAGCACTTTTACGGTCGCCAATCCTACCGGAGTGAAAATTAATTTAGAAGCGATAGAGAAAAAACCGGAAGAGTTTCTTTATGAATTAGGGCTAAAATTAGCCCATTTATTTGAAATCGCCTATGATGTCTCTTTAAATGAAAAGATTTTAAAGCCCACTATTGAAATTCTTACAAAATCCTGCCTGACAACCTTTGCCTTAGATATTAGTTTTCGGCGACTCTTTGTTTTAGGAATTATTGAAGCCTTTTTTAGACTAAAAGAAAGAAATTTTAAATCTCCCCTTAACATAAAAGAAGCCGAAGAGATTTTGAGAACTTCTTTAAAAAAGATTGAAGAAGAGAAAGAAGAGGAGATAGAAAGTCAGGAATTTTAACAATGGAAAAAAAGAGGATTGTTGTCTCCCATCCGGTATTTGGTGAAGGCGAAGTTATCACTTCCCGTTTAAACGGTCAAGAGCTTTATATTCATTTTTATTCCGGCTTACGCCTTTGGGTATTAAGAAAAAGACTGCTTTTTATCTCGGAAGTTGATTTTTTAGAAAAGAAATTTGACAAAATAAAAGCGAAAAGGATTTGTGAAGCTTTAAGAATGGGTATTGTTCCCCGCCAGGATTGCGAAGATTTCACTTTTGGTCGAGAAGAAGAAGTTAACAGTTTAAAGAGAATAATCAAAAAGTTGAAGGAAGGTAAAGGCGATGCTTTTTTGATAGAAGGTGAATACGGCAGCGGTAAAACCCATTTGTTAGAATATTTATATCATTATGCTTTAAAAGAAGGACTTTGTGTTTCTAAAGTAACTTTAACGCCGGATGAAGTTTCACCTCACCGACCAAAAAGGTTTTGGAAGGAATTTGTGGCTAATTTGAAATTTTTAAAAAATGACCAGGAATACGGCTTTCGTGACCTTTTAAGGCTGGCAACCAATTTGAATCTTTATGATAACATCTTTTTTGCTAAACTTTTACCCAAGTTAAAAAATATTGATGAAGCCAGTATCAAAAGTGAAGTTTTGTGGCAATGGTTAGAAGGGGAAAGCACAAAAGAATACGCAGTTTATCTTACCGATAAGTTTCGGATAAAAGGTGGCGTAAGAATTCCCGCTTTATATGATTTCTCTACCGCCAGTGATTTCTATTGTTATCTTATCTCTTCTCTTTCTTATATTGCCCAAAAACTAAATCTCTACGGAATTTTATTACTAATTGATGAAGCGGAAACCGTAGCCCATCTCTGGCGTTTTCAAGATTTCTTAAAAGGGTTAAATTTTCTGATTGGTTTGATAAGGATTTGTTATAATGATCCCGAATTAAAAAAGATTGATAGGGAAATGGTTCACAACAGAATGCGCCCCACTCCTTATATTTATAAAGATGCCTATATCAGTTTGGTTATGGCAACTACGCCGTTAAGTTATAACTACGAATATATAAGATTAATTAATCTATTTAAAAATCGGTTAACCTTAGATAATTTAAAAGAAAAAGACCTCTATGAATGTTTTTATACCCTTTACAGTATTTATAAAACCTGTTATCCCCAATTTTCTTTAGACGAGAATGAACAAAGAAAGATTTTAGAAGAAGCAATAAAAAGAAGTTCGGGAATCAGGGATTTTTTGAAATTTGTTATTGAAGTTTTTGATATCTATCGCCATTCCCATTCTTTAGTTTTTATTACCGAATAAATTTATGGGAAGTGTAAAGGATTTGATAGTAATAAAAGCACCAGAAAAAGAAAAATCAGGCATTGGTCGTTTTATCTTTTCCGATAGATATTCGGTTTTTGACTGGGGAGAGATGCCCGACAAGATTGAAAAGAAAGGAGCCGCCATTTGCCTTACCACTGCCTATTTTTTTGAAAAATTAGAAGAGCTGGGAATAAAAACCCATTACCGCGGGCTTGTGGAAGATAACCAAATCAAAAAACTAAAGGATTTAAAAGAACCAACGAATATTATGGAGATAAAACTTTTGAGGGTTTTAAAACCAGATATAAAAAATGGTAATTATGATTATTCTATCTATAAAAAAGAAAGGGTAAATTTCTTAATTCCTTTGGAAGTTATCTATCGCAATTCCCTACCAGCAGGTTCATCGGTTTTTAGAAGATTGAAAGAAGGAAGTCTAAAATTAGAAGACTTGGGCTTTAAAGAAATACCTAAACCAGGAACGATTTTAGAAAAACCGCTCATTGATATTTCGACAAAATTAGAAGCAACTGATAGGTATATCACTTTTAACGAAGCAAAAGAGATTGCCAATCTTTCGGAAGAAGAATTACAAGAGATTAAAGAAAAGACCTTATTGATAAATAAACTGATTAGCGAAGAAGCAGAAAAGATCGGTCTTTTTAATGAAGATGGCAAAGTGGAATTTGGTTTTGATGAAGAGCGGAATCTAATTCTTGTTGACGCCTTGGGAACTCTTGACGAATGTCGCTTCACCTATGAGCAAATTCCCATAAGTAAAGAGATTGCCCGCAGTTACTACCGAAAAACTTCCTGGTATGAAGAAGTGGAAAAGGCAAAAAAGTTAGATAAAATAAATTGGAAACAATTGGTGAAAGAAAAACCACCAAATTTACCAAAGGAGTTAAAAACCTTAATTGAAAATATCTACCTTTCTTATTGTAACGAAATTACTAAAAGAGAATGGTTTTCGTCTCCACCTTTAAAAGAACTCCTTTTATCTTTAAAGAAATTTTTTTAAAATGATAAAAAGTATTTATAAGAATCTGTGCCCCAATTGTAACGGCGAAATTACTTCTGAAAGATTGGCGCAGGGACTAACCTGCGAAAAATGTGAAAAGGAAGCTAGTAATTTAAAAAGGTTAAAAGCAATTGAAGAAGAGTTAAAAGAATGGGAAAGGGACTTTGAGTCCTATATCAAAGGTAAACCTTGGGGACTCCAAATTACCTGGGCAAAAAGGGTCCTTTTGGGAATTTCCTTTGCCCTTTTAGCACCCACCGGTGTTGGTAAAACTTCTTTCGGACTTTCTGTGGCAAGTTTTTTCAAAAAAAAGGGGAAAAAATCTTATATCCTTGTGCCGACAAAACTCCTGGTAGAACAGGTAACCCAAAAATTGAAAAATTTTGGAATAGAAGAAGATGAAATTTTAGCCTTTGATGGTGGCTTAAAAAAAAGAAAAAAAGAAAGACTTTTAAATAGCGATTTTAAAATCCTCATTACCACTTCCATGTTCCTTTATAAAAACTGGGAGATTATTCCTCGGGATTTTGCTTTTATCTTTGTGGATGATGTGGATTCCTTTTTGAAAACCGCCAAAAATGTTGATAAGGCGCTTTATCTTCTTGGCTTAGAAATGGGTGATATTGAGAAAACTATTTCTTTAATAAAATTAAAAGGAAAAAAAGAAAAAAAGGAAGAAGAGAAAAGAAAGATAGAAGAACTTAATGAAGAGTTAAAAAAGATTAAAGAAAAGATTAAAGGGGTCTTAGTTCTTTCTTCAGCTACCGCCAATCCCCGTTCTTCCCGAATAAAATTATTTAGAGAACTTTTGGGTTTTGAAGTGGGCATTCCAACTTTCTATTTAAGAAATATTGTTGATGCCTATACGGAAAAAGATGACTTAATTTCTTATCTCAAAAGATTTGGTAAAGGGGGCTTGCTTTTCTTACCCAGTGATAAAGGTAAAGAAAGTATTTTTAAAATTAGCGAAATTTTGAAAAATAACGGCATTAACGCCCTTTCCTACGAAGATTTAAACGAAGAGAATTTAGAAAAATATAGAAAGGGTGAGATTGACATTTTAATTGGTATTGCTTCTTTTCGTAATCCTTTAGCCCGGGGTTTTGATCTGCCCGATGTCTGTCGTTATGCTATTTTTTACGGAGTGCCGAAAATTGTCATCTCATTAAAATTTGAAGAAAATCTATCCCATCTTTTATGGGCGCTCTCTTCGCTTCGCTCTTTTATTGTGAAAAAATTTCCTGAATACAGTAATAAAATTAACAATTGGCTTTTACATTTAAAGAAATACCAATATCTTACGGAAGATTTCATTAACCAAAAGGAAAATCTTAAAAGAAAGATTTCGGCTTTAAGGGAAGAGATTAGCCAGTTCTTTTTAAAAAAAGAAATAATTGATTTCCTAAAAACTTCCGAAGAAGTAACTTTGCGTTATAGTGAAGAAGGTTATTTAATGGTGGTTTCCGATGTGACTGGTTATTTGCAAGCAAGTGGTCGAGTTTCCCGAATGTACGCCGGCGGGATAACTAAGGGTTTTTCCTTAATAATTGTTGATGACAAAATTGCCTTTAACCATCTGAAAAAAAAGATTCGGTGGTTTAGCGACGAAATCAATTTTCTGCCAATAGAAGAACTTGATTTAGAAAAAATCTTTTTAGAAATTAATGAAGACCGAAAGAAAATAAAGGAATTTCTATTAGAAAAAATACCACAAGAAAAGAAGGATATTTTAAAACCAGTGCTTATCATTGTGGAATCGCCTAATAAAGCAAAAACCATTGCCAACTTTTTTGGTAAGCCAATCAGAAGAAGAATTGGGGAATATGATATCTACGAAACTGCCTTGGAAGACCGCTATTTAATGATTACTGCTTCTTTTGGTCACATCTTAGATTTAGCAACTGAAGGTGGTTATTACGGAGTTATTTTGAATAACGAAATTATTCCCATCTACCAACCGATCGAAGGAAAAGAAGAAATTATCAATACTTTAAAAAAATCGGCTTTAGAAGCCCAACAGGTATTGATTGCTACTGACCCGGATACGGAGGGCGAAAAGATTGGTTGGGATATCAAACAACTTTTGACCCCTTATATAAAAGATATCCGAAGAATGGAATTCCACGAAGTAACCAAAAGGGCAATTGTGAAAGCGATTAGGGAGCCAAGGGATTTTGATTTAAATTTAATTAAAGCCCAGATTTTAAGAAGAATTTCTGATCGGTGGGTTGGCTTTGAATTTTCCCAATTTTTACACAAAGCTTTTTTAAATCCAACCCTTTCTGCTGGTCGGGTGCAAACGCCGGTTTTGGGGTGGATAATTGAAAGAGAAAAAGAAACAAAACAAAAAATCTATCAAATTTGGATAAATATTGAAAAGAATAATAAAAGATTACGGCTATCTTTCTCTTTTGAAGATTACCAAAATGCCCAAAACTTCTTTAAAGATTTAAAAGAAGTGGTGATTGAAAAGATTGGTGAAAAGGAAGAAATAGAACATCCATTACCACCTTACCGAACGGATACGATGTTAAAAGATGCCAGCGATTTCCTCCATCTTCCCATACCCAAAACTATGGAACTTGCCCAGACATTATTTGAATTAGGTTATATTACCTATCACCGAACAGATTCTTTAAGGGTATCAGACTTAGGAATCAATATCGCCAAAGAGTTTATTAAAGAAGAGTTTGGCGAAGAATATTTCCACAAAAGAATTTGGGAAGAAGGCGGTGCCCACGAATGTATCCGACCGACAAAAATCTTAGAGCCTGAAGAATTATCTTCCCTGTTTTTCAGCGGTCAAATAGAAGGACTTAAAAAAGAGCACCTTCGGCTTTACGAAATGATTTTCAAAAGATTCATTGCCAGCCAGATGCGACCAGTTAAAGTAAAAGTTTTTGATTATTTAGTAAAAGCCTTGGATAGAGAAGAAAAAATTTCTTTAAAAACCGAAATTTTGGAATCGGGCTGGGAAAAAATGATAAAACTTGAAATTTATCCGTTAATGGCTGGTGAGTATGATGTGGAAAAGAAAAAAGAGTTAAGAAAAAGACCAAAGAAATATCCTTATACCTATGGTGAACTTGTTTGGGAAATGAAAACCAAAGGGATTGGTCGTCCTTCTACTTACGCGCCCATTATTGAAAAACTTTTAGAAAGAAGATATGTGCGGGAAATTAAAGGTTTTCTTTTACCAACCGAATTAGGGAAAGCGGTTTATTCTTATTTAAAAACTATTGAGGAAATGAAAAACTTTCTTTCGGAAGAATTTACCCGCCAATTGGAAGATTTAATGGACAAAGTAGAAACCGGCGCCGCTGATTACCAAAAAATCCTTTATGACCTTTATCACAATTTAAAAAAGATAAAAAGTTTCTAAGGGCGACAAACTTTACAAGGCTGATAGCCCCTTTCTTGGGCTTCCCTTTTTGATTTAAAATAAACCCGATTTTTAAGACTTATTTTCTTTGCCCATTGACAATCAGGCAAATGGAATTTAAGTGTCTTGCTGTTGCCAATATAAATAATTTCTTCTTCCGCTGGTTTTTCTTCCTGAAGATTAACCCTGACTTCGGTCTTAATTTCCTTAAGATGAGTAAGCTCTTTCTTTAACCCTTGAATTTGAAAAAAATTGATAATGGTAATTAAAAAAATTATCACTATTAAAATTTTAAAAAACTTATCCATTTCTTCTCGCTATTTTTCTAAAAATATAAGCAAAGCCTAAATAAAAGTCAATCTAAATCTTTTATCTTCTCCCAAATTTTTGATTTTCTTTGGTATTCGGGATATTTTTGATAAATCTCTTTTATCAGTTTTATTAGTCGGTAGCGCTGGTATCTATTTTTCAATTTTAAAAGTTCCTTTATTAGATTTTTGTCAATATTGTTAATAATATTAAGAAGTTCTCTTCCCCTTTGCCAACCCTTTTCGGTTAAAGAATATTCATAAATAGTTTCGCCGTTAAAATAACTGATAATCTCTTTCTCAATCGCTAAAAACTTCAATTTCGGAACCAAACGCTTTTTTACTAATTCTTTCTTTATCAAATTTTCCAAATCTAAATAAACCTTTTTATCAAAAGGTCCTAAAGAATAGGGAGCAAATTTGTAATAATTTTTTACATATTGACTAATAGTTGATTCCTTTTTCAAAAGGAAAAGGTATTTCATCAAGCGGGTTATTCCTAATACCTTACCCAAAATTGTTAATACCAAAATAATCACATCCGCCCGTTTTAAAGAATATTCTTTTTCTAATCGGCTTTTTATCTTTTCCCAAAGCGCCTCTTTCTCTTTTTCAAATTGACTAAACTGGGCAATGGTTTTAATAAACTCTTCGGCTTCCTTCTCTTTCAAAACTTCCTTTTCCACAATCTTCGGCAATGGTGGTAGTTCTTTTAAAGAAAGCAGATAATTTAAAAAAATCTCTTTATCTTTCAGCTTTTTAAAAATCCTTTTTAAATTTTTCTCTTTTTTGGGGAAAAAGACTAATAGAAACTCACCTTCCTTTATCTTTTCTTTCAGTTCTTCTTTCTTTACTAACAAAAATTCTTTACCGTCAAAATAATAAGTTTTCCATTTTTCTAATTTTAATACCGAAAGATTTTCATAAGTAAGGGGGTAATAACTAATTCCTTTTTTTGTATCCAAAAACTCCTTTGCTTTTTTTAAATTTATTTCCGGAAATTTTAAAAGATAAAGCTCACCCATCTTCTCCTCCTTTTTGAAAATATTTTATTTTTATCTCTTTCGGCAATCTTTTAAAAATAAACCTTCTTATTTTAAACAACTTTTTATTTAGTGCACTTATTGAAAGATTTTTCATTTCGGCAATCTCTTTTATTGAATATCCCTCTTGATAATAAAGTTGATAAATCTCATAAAGGGACTGGGGCATTTTCCTAACAATCTCTTGCAACCTCTCCAAATCTTTCTTTAAAAAGAAGGTCTCTTCTGGATTATTTTTATTATCGGAAAGTTTAAGTTCTTCCAAAGGCAAAATCTTTTCCCTTTCTCTAAGAATATCAACAATCACATTTTTAGCAGTTATTAAAAGCCATTTTAAAATTGCCTTATCCTTGATAGCCGAATAGAAGCGAAAGAATTTAATAAAAGTTTCGGAAACGACATCTTTAGCTAAATCCTTATCTTTCAAAAACTTATAGGCATATTGGAAAATAATACTGCTGTATTTTCTAAAAATCTCTTCAAAATCCTTCTTTTCCATCATATATATAAACGAAAAAATACCCCTTTATCTTACCCCTAATTTTTTAAAAAATCAATTTTGGGGTAAGATAGATAACATTTCTTTCGTTATTATATATAAGAAAAGAAAAAAATGAAAGACTATTTAAAAAGGGTTGAAAAATATAAAAGAAAGATAAGTAAAAATATTATTGATGAAGAATTGAAAAAAAGAATGGTTGAAAATTATTCAAATTCTTCCCAAATATATTCAATAATTGACCAACTGGTAAATAAGATTCTAAATAGAAAAGGTGTTCTTCTTGGTGAACAACGCTTATTCTATTATGCCTTTGCGCGGGAGATTTTCAAAATAAAGAATAAATACGAAGGCAAAGTTGCCAAAAGGGAAATGAAAATTGTTTTTGATAAATGGCTTAAAAGAAAATTAAAAAAGAATATCTTATTAACAATAAAAAGAAAGGTTGAAAATTGTCTGTCCCCAGGAGAGTTTAGAGAATAGTTCCTTAAGGGGTTTCCTATTTTTAACTAAATTATCTTCAACTTTTTACTATTATTAATACTCTAATTAATCCCAATGGTTATCAAAACAGAGATTTTAACGAATAAGAATTAATTTTCTCTTAAAAATTTCTTTATCGGTATTAAGGATTAAAAAATAGACCCCTCTATTTAGCAAAAAAGCCTCTTGGGAATTGCTCGGCCAAAAGAAATAATATTCACCCGGAGACAAAGTTTGCTTAATAAGATTGGCAACTTTCTTACCCAAGGCATCATAAATAGCAAGATTAATATTAGTTGGTTTTAAAAGAGATATTTTAATCTTGGTTTGGGTTTTAACAATATTAGGAGAAATATTTAACAAGATATATTTTCCTTTTTTAATTTTAGCATTATCAATTGAACTGGTTATTAGCCGACCAACAAAAACACCATTGCCCATGGTTCCTAAATATAGAATCTTGGGATTATGGGGGTCAAAAGTTAAATAAAATATCCGAAGATTACCTAAACCTTCGTTTGCTTCCCACCAGGTTTCTCCTTGGTCAGTAGAGAGATAAACACCCAAACCAGTACTGGAATCATAAAGTGCCCAAGAGATTGTACCCAAAGCAACCAGATTGGTATCAAAGGGACTAAAAGCAATTGTCCGAACTGCTGGACGATAACCGTCAAGGCGAAA
>Ga0197143_1001590_pt1 | contig 18831 bp, 21 predicted proteins | sample GBS70_MetaG_FD_148603 | JGI IMG/M metagenome (GOLD analysis project Ga0197143, IMG submission 148603) | Sediment microbial communities from Great Boiling Springs, Gerlach, Nevada, United States - GBS 70_MetaG | ecosystem: Environmental > Aquatic > Thermal springs > Hot (42-90C) > Sediment...
CCGTTTCCAGCGGCAGAGCGGGCAGGTCCTTGTGCTGTTCGCGCAGCTTCTCGCTGTGGCAGCGATAGTGATGGTCTTCATGGTCGATGCCATTCCGGTTTTCATGAGGCTGTCTCGCTACCAGGCGTACGCGATCCAAGAATTCGAGAATCACATCGTGTGGACGCCCACAGCGGATGATGGCTTGGGGCCGGGGTATATCTCCTTGATCAGTGGCCCGTGGCGATGTTCCCCGTGGGTGGACGGAGGTCGCATCTATCGCGAAAATCTGCGTTCTCGCCCTGTGATCTGCGATTTGCTTTCTGATTTCCTTCCGCCCAGCGGGAGCTGGAATGCCAGGCCGCGGCGGGTGATGCAGGTGATGCTTTCCTACCAGCCTCACCCAGCCTGTGATGGCGGGAACGCCATCGTGGCCCGCGCTTGGGTTGAGTGGCAAGGAGGCCCTTTTAGGTTATGGCGTTTCACCACGATCCCTGGCCCGATTGAGGTGACCCGAGCCTTCTGCGAGCTGCCTTGACGAGGCTTGCGAGAGAACAGCAGGGCCGGGGGGTTACCCCCGGCCCTGCGTGCCTTCTGTTGAGAGAAGCGAGCGGAGGAGTTGTCGCCTCGGATTTGGCTGCGTTTCGGATATCTCTGTGGATGCCACTTTATCTCCATGGCGGGCGCTTTCCTCTCCGTCACGCTGCTGAATAGGGTCTGACTGGTCGCGCTGCTGGCCGGGGTCTGGCACCACTTGGATCTCTGGGCCGCCACTGTTCATCGCGGCCTGGAGGATGACCCGGATGGGTCCGCCGAGGGAGGCCCCGAGCAAGCGGTATGCCTCATCTATCTGGCGCGCTTGTTGCTGGATCATCTCGATCAGCTTGGACTCCGTGATCATCAAAGGACCGCTGGATTGTCCCAGCGCCGTCGCGACCAGCGTGGTCGCGATCCCTCCCTCAATGACCTCCGTGAGAGTTGAGACCAGTAGTCCCAGCCCGAAGGCCAGCGGTGCCACATCTTCCCATTCCGAGAAGAAGGAGACGGAGCAGAAGATGTTGAGCGCTGTGATCACGACGATCCGCACCGTCTCCAGCACGCCGATGTCGGCTTTTGTCTGGAAGAGGATCACCGCCCGGGTCTGATATGTCGCCGCCATGAGGGCGATGTAGGCCGCCACCGCTGAGGCCCAGAAGGTGGGCGGGACCACGATCCCGACAAGAGTCGCGTAGGTGCTGTAGCCATCCAGCAGCCTGGCGGCGAGGAGGAAAACCATGAGCGGCGGGATGGCAAGAAGCATCGCGCTGGGCGTTTCCTTTCCCTCCCCGCTGGCGATTCCAGACCAAAACGCGCGAAGGGAGGTGATGGGGGTTTTGTAGAGCGGGATCGAGCTGCCCAGCAAAGCGATATGACCCCGCATTCGGGAGAGCTGATAAATCGCCGCGTCCAGCTCGGTGCTGATGAAAACGCAGAGGGCCATCAGCGACCAGTTCCACAGCCACCACGGATCCGACGGCGTCAGGCTGCGCAGGGCGGCGGAGAGGGTGGAGCTTGTGGTCGTCTCCAGCAGGCCGTGCAGCGCGTAGTAGTTGAAAGCCGCGTTGATGGCCGTGATGATCACGGCCAGCGCGATCACCGCCGTTCGGACTCCCCCGCGGATCTCCTTGGCGCGCAGAAGGAGCAGCGTCGAGAGCTGCCCCATCTGCAGCGCCAGTCCCACCAGCAGGCCCGCAATGGAGAAGGCCTCGACGGCCCCGACCGCCGTGGTGCCGAAATCGACGAGAGCGGCCAATATGATGCTCACGATGATTAGAACTCCGCCCATCATTACCTCCTTTTTAGGCTTCTTAGGCTTCCCCGCTGAGGAGTCTGAGACCCCGCGGGTTGATGATCACGACAAGGTCCTGGCTGTTGATGACAAGGACTCGCCTGCCAGGGCGGGAGCTGCAAAACGCAAGCGCTTCTGCCAGCGCTTCGGTGTCGTGGTGCACGCGCGCAACCTCGTCGATGTAGACCACTCCGCTCGCCTTCATCGAGAGGCTCAGCAGCACGCAAAGCGCCGCCAGCGCTAGCTCTGCCAGCGCCACCCAAGTTTGCCCCACCGCGAAAAAGCCAGCCGCGTTGGATAGCATATGGATCGCGATCACCCACCACATCAGTCGCATTCGGCGCTCCTCCCCGGATTGGCGTTCGGGATCGGAGACGTGGAAAATATTAGCAGAAATCACTGTGGGAGGGGAGGGAAATGAGCAAGATGACACGTAAGCAAAGCGGCCGCAATCATCACGACCACCACGATCGTCGCGGCCACCACCTCTCGGCTGACCCATCCAACTCGTCCGGCTCGCCGACTCGGCATGGAAGCGAGCTGGATCAACAAATCCAAAGAATCCTCCGCCGGAGGGGGTTGTCTGCAACCGAAAAAGCCAATCAGATTTTCCTCCTCCTCGAGACTTGCGAGACCCCGCTCGGGTTGGGGGGGAAAACGCCCCTCGAAATCGCGGTTAGGACCCTCACCTCAAAGTTCGAAGATCTCGACCCCAGGGAAGTCCCCGGACTGGTATACATCGTAGTTCATGAAATTGTTGCAAACGGGAAATGGGATCCCGCGGCGGGACTTGCGTTCCTCGCTTACGTCATCAATGGTGTCGAGTTCCGCATTCGTTCTGACCACCGCAATACAGCTCGCGAGATCCCCTTCAGCGTCCTCGCGGCATGTCGCCAGAGTGACGGCAACACGGACCCGGACCAGGATAGGTTCCCTGTCTTTGGCGCGCTGGATCCGCAGATGGCGAGCTACTCATGAGGGCTGTCACGGTTTCCCCGTTCCCATTGGCTCACAACACCATTTCTCCGGTGGCCTTGGACCCAGCGCGGGGCTTGTTCTTCGAGCCCGCCGACGTCTCCCTTCCGCCGCTTGTCCGCATGGCGGTCCGTTCCCACCCCTGGACTCTCCGGGATGGGTGGATCGGCGAATTGGTTCGGTTGGTCGTCTCTCCCATCGATGAGCACGAGCTGCGCCGCGCCAGACTCGTTGTTGCTGGCAGCATCAACGACACCAAGACCACCAGAATCTTGCAGTCCTTCGTTGAGGAAGGGGGGAGGTTGTTGCGCGCCGTCGTGGAGACATCCGCTCAGCCCGGGGTGATTCCTGACGACCTGCCTCGCATGATGCCGCCCGGCCCGGAGCCGGAGCTCCCCGACGGGCTTCTCCCCGGATTGCCGGCAGGGTTTGGCCGATGGACGGAGCGTTTCTATCGCCTTCCGAGCTCCACATCCCCAGCGCCAGCAGGCTACTGCTTGGTGCTCGGGTCTGGGGCACCGTCGTTGGTTGCGGCGAATTTGCAGCGCTTTCGCCCGCCGCCGATCTCTAGCTTCGCTGACGCTCGAGTTGTTGCGGCGGCGCTGCGCATTGCGCTGCTGGTCGCCGAGGACGTTCTGGTCCTCCCGGAGCCCCGCGCCGCAGCTTTGGCAGCTGCCATGTCCGCTTTTGAGGGCCAGGCGTTGTTTCGGTCCGTCCCGTCCCCGATGGTTGTTGTCCGCGCGATCGCGGAGACTTGCGGCATCCCTACCGTTCTGGCGTCCCAGATCTACGAGGCCTCTGTGGCCGTTGCCGCGGCGGGGGTCGATATAGACGAGACCGAGAGGACGAGGTGGGGCATGAGCCCGCGAGACCTTTTCCCGCTGATCCGCTCCTCCCCGGAGCGCGTCGTCTCCTTGGACACAGGGATCGTCATCGTGGACTTGGGGAGCCGCGTGGCGGTGAACGAGACCATCCTGGTTCTCTCCAGGCCGAAGTCCTTCGTCACCCTTCGCCGCAGCGAGCCCACATCCATCACCGTCTACCCCGCGGTCATTCCAGACCCCAACCAGCGCGGCGGTGATCTTCCTGCTTTGCTTGTCGTTCGCTCGTCTAGCCGCTCGGCCAGCCAGGGGTTTGAAGAGCTGATGCGGCTCCTGCACGAGCATGCGGGCGAGCTGGTGGAGGTCAGGTATCAGAAGCTGAGCGACCAGCTCACCGTTCTTGACGTCAACCCCGTGCGCGTCCATGCGCTGGAGCCGCAACTCAAGTCTGCGATCGCGGGCCTCGAGCGCCTGGCTGGCGGCGGATGGTTTGAGCGCGCCGCAGAGGTGGGGGTGCGGATTCAGCTCGTTGTCCTCCCGAAGGGGGAGGGCAAGAAGAAGAAGGGGGCAACGACGTCCTCCAAACCCACGTCCTCCAAACCCAAGCGGAACAAGGGGAAAGGGAAGAGGAATGGATGAAGAGCGGACTCTGACCGTTCGCGCGGAGATGTGGACCGGATACGTGCGGGTTCGCTGTCCGTTCCACGATGACCATAACCCGTCCGCGAGCTTGCGGTTCGCGAACGGGGAGCCGGTTCTGCTCTACTGCTTCGCCTGCGGGGGCGGGGAGGGGCCGGCTCGCTTCAAGGTTGTCAAGGCGATTAGGTCGGACGGGGGCAGCTGGCACGTGACCGTCCGCCCCGCGCGACGGGGGCGCTCCCGGAAGCCCCCTGCGGAGAGCGCTGCTCGGGGGAAGCCGACGCCCGCCGCAGCCGGCAAGAAGAAGCATGCGGACGGAGAGGGGGAGGATGCGGGGTTGGTGGCTCCGGCCGCAGTGAACGCCGCGTTGCAGATCGCAGTCGCTTGGATCCGCGATGGCCGCAAAACCACTCAGGAAACGCTCGAGATCTGGAAGCCGTTCTTTCTCGTGAAAAAGATTCCGACCTCTTTGGATCTGATTCTCGCCCTCGCCTATCCGCCGATCCTTTCCCCGACGGCGATCATCTATCCCCTTGTCCCCCTTGCGGATGGGGGCGAGGCGGTAGAGCGCTATCAAATACGGCTCGTGGCTGGGGCGAAAGGGCGCTTCTATCCGCCTGGGACGTCCGCTGGGAAGCCATGGGGCTACGCGCCCCGCGGGCTTCAGGGAGGCGCGAAGTTTGTCGTGGTGGAAGCGGCCCATCACGCGCTCCGCATCGCCTTGCTCTTGCCCGACGTCCTGCCCGTCGCCGCCCTGGGCATCGGCAACATCCCCGCCGTGGTGGCTGCCCTGTCAGAAATCGGCCGCGTGGCGGCGGTTTTCTGCGATGAGCCGATCGCCGTGCTCAGGGGCGTCATTGCACTTGACATCGATGAGATCAGCGACCAAGATATCATTCGCCATATTGCGGCGCGCCTGACCTGAAAGGGAGGGGGTAGGGATGGAAAACATTGTCGTTGTCAAGCCGTGCGGCTCCGGGAAAACAAGGCAAGCCTGCGAGCTTGCCGCTCTCCTCGCCTCGCAAGGAAAGCGAGTGTTGTATGTTGTCCCCACCCGCGCGTTACTCTTGGAGGTTTATGAGCAGATCCGCGCCCACGGCGCGCGGGTGGAGATTTCCGCTGGTCGCTCCGCTGATCGTCCGCCCGTCAATTGTCGCAATCCCCTCGCCGATTTGTCTGACGCGGCGGGTTTCTCGCTGCTCTCGTTCTGCCAGACCTGCCACTTTTTCAACAGTTGCTCGTATGTCGAAGGCCGTGCCGCCCTGACCATCCCTGGCGTCGTGAGGGTCACCACGCTCGCGTTCCTGATCTGGAACCGGGTTCCGTTCGGGACCGCGGACGTGGTGATTTACGACGAGATGCCGTTGTGGTTCGAGATCCCCAAGAGGTATCTTCATCTGCTCCCCGAGCCGTATCGATCGGCCGTGGTCAAGTTCGAGGATTTGCCGTCGCCCATCCGCCGCGAGGCGCGGCGCTATCACGCCCGGTTTGGGACGGAAGCGCCTGGCGGCTTTTTGATCCCCCGCCTCCTCGCGGGCAGGGAGCGCACGTTGATCCTTACCGCCACGCCGATCCCTGGCCTGATCGAAGCGATGGTGGGCGGCGAGGTGGATTACAGCGCCGAGGGAGATTTCTTCGGCGTGGATCAGCGAGTGCGCTGGTTCTTCTGTGATCTGCCTCACTCGAGGGAGTGGTCCCCTCAAGCGTCTGGATGCGGGTTCAAGAAAAACACGCGACCTGGCCTGCCCTATTTCCGAGCGTCTCTGGGGTTGGGGCAATGGCGAGGTCAGGCGCTGGATGTCTTTGGTAGCTATCAGCCCCCCTGGCATGTCTTCGCGATTCTCGCCTTCTTGCTTCAGACGCCCTTGAAGATCGACCCCGTCGACGTCATGTTTGACCATCCGCCCCAAGAAGATCCGCTGGGCCTAGGGCAACGAATGCGGATACCTTCTTGGACCCTCTCTTTTGAGAGGGATGGGAAGGCCATCCCCATTCCCTGGCTCCTTCGCGCCGCTGATTTGGCACAACTGCTGGGTCGGTCTGGGATTGGCGTTGAGAACAACTATGTGGGCGCCATTCCGCTGGCGGCGCGCAACACGGTTTGGCAATATCGCCTTGCGAGGGAGATTTCGCTCGAGGGCTATAGCCCGCGGGATGTTGCGCGCGAGATCCTGATGCACTTCTTCCTGTTCCATCGTCAGCCTCTGGACGCCGCGGTGCACGCCTATCCCGGTCTCGCCAGCCTCTTGGACAAGAGGATGGTCGCCGCCATACGGAAGCGCGCGGCGCGGATCCGCTCTTTTGTTGAGCAGTTCAATTCGCACATCCTGGCCAAAGGGAACTGAAGATGGCGAAGCGAAACGTGCGACCCATTGGGGCGCGCATCATCAAGCGCGGCGAATGGACCGTCGCGTTGGCGGACGGGATGCTTTGCATCTCGTGTCAGAGGGCCAAAGTCTGGATGTTCCCGCTCGTCGAGGGAGGCGCTGATGCGAACGAGGGAGGTCGCGCTGCTCGTCGCAGGAAGCCTCGGGGAGGCTCGAAGGCTCGTGAACAAAATGCTGCCTCCTGACACGAAGGTCGTGGTTTACGGGAATTCGCGCGCGCAGTCGTGGATCTTTCTGGCGCGCCAATACGGCGCTCTCTGGCATGCCGTTCTTGTCGCGGAGGAGGGCGGAAATGATCGCGCACGTTCATACAAACGCAAGTGACGGCCTGCTTTCCATGAGCGAATGCTTGGACCTCGGCGAGGGTCCCGTTCTGATCTTGGACCATCTCTCCCCCATTTCGGCGATCCGGGCGCATCTCCGCGGCCGCCGCAAAGCCCCGTTCGTGGGGGCTGAGCTCTACATCAGGGGGCATGACAAGAAGAACGAGCACCTCACCGTTTTCGCTTACAGCGCGCGCGGGTTCGAGCGGCTCTGCGAGCTGATCTCCGCATGCCCCCTTGACTCCGAGTGGGGGTGGGCGAGGGAGCTCGAGGGCCTGGTGATCACAACCTCTTGCATGGCATCCCGCCTTTACCATGCCGTCCGTGGTCAGGACGACGACCTCCTCGCCGAGGCGTCCCGACGGATTGAGGATGCGGGCGGGGTCTTTGCCATCGAGGCTTTCCCTTGGGATCTTGAGAACCCCGAGCCCATCGAGCGCGCCGCGCGGCGATACGCGGGGGGGCGAATCCTCGTCTCGAGCGATTACCACGTGCCGCCTGATCCGGGGAGCTGGCTTGCCTACCGGCTGGGTTTGGCGGCGCGACCGGACCGACGCGAAACTCTGATCCATCCCCTCAAGGGAGGGGAGGGTTTCTATCGAAAGATGCGGGAGGCCTCGACATACGTCACGCGCCTTCAGCACGAGCCGATCCCCGAGTGGCTGGAGCGGCTTGCCCCCTCTGAGACCGTCGTCAATCTGGGCGTCCCCCAGCCTCCCGAGGGGGAGATTGCTGCTTTCCGCGAGTGGCTCGAGTCCGAGCTGGGCTCTCTCGATCCCACGCACCGCTTGGCGGTGGAGCGAGAGCTGGCGATTCTGTCCGCGAACAGGGACGTGATGGCCTACATCGTTCTGGTTTGGCGAGTGGTGATTGCGCTGGAGCGCAAGGGGATCCTCCCCTTCCCCCGCGGGTCTGCGGCGGGGAGCGCTTTGTGCTGGACGATCCTCGGGGCTCGCTCTCCCTCTCCCGTCGTCAACAACTGCGTCTTCGAGCGCTTCTACTCCCCACATCGACGGGATCTCCCCGACATTGACCTCGACGTTCCTGACCAGCAGATGGCGATCCGGGCCTTGAGGGAGGAGGGCTTTCGGGTCGAGCGGTTGTGCGCCCTGCGAACGCTCTCTGATCCTGAGGAGGCGCTGCGGGTCGCCGCCTCGACCCTGTTCGGCGAAGTCCGTCGCAAGGAGCAGGCGAACAAAAACGCCGCGGATCTGGCGCGTCGCTTTGGATGCGATCCGTCGGATGTATACGCCGCGGCGGAGCGCCTGTGCCGCGCTGAGTTCATCGTCTCCTTCGCGCCGCATCCGTCCGGGTTTGTGATCGTCCCGCCCGGGTGGTCTTTCCCCTCCCTCCCGGTGGCCCCGCGGGAGGTTGTGGAGGCTGCGCTTGTCACAGGCGATGAGGTGCCTTGGAAAGTGGACCTGTTGCAATCCGATTCACTGCACGCCATTTTGGGTCCAGATGCGGGTCCAGATGCGATCCCAGCGCTGACCATCGCCGCAACGGCGCGGCCGACGGATCGCTTTTCGAACCCCTTCCGCGTCGGGGCGGCCGGCCTCTTCCAGGTCGGCCCGGCCTCGGCGGCGGAGGCGATGGCTTTGCGGGGGAGGGAGGAGCTCTGCTTCATGGATCTCGTCCAGCTTGTTGCGGGATCGAGGCCGGGCGCGGTCGGCTTCCTCTTCCAAGAGGACGCGATGCGGGCGGTGGCGGAGGCTGCCCGCCGGAGGGGGCTGGACTGGGTCAGGCTGATGGACGCGGCGCGCCGTTGGTCCTCCAAAGCCGACGAGAGGGCCTTGAGGGAGCTGGAGAGCGAGCTCGCGGACGAGCAGCTCCTCGAGAGGCTGCGCAAGAGCGGCGGCTACTCCTTCTGTCTTGCGCACGCCGTCGCTTATGCTGCCCGCCTCTTGGCGCAGATCCTGCTCTTGGATGAGCGCCCCGAAATCCTGCTCGATGCCGCGCGCCGCGAGCGGGATCCGGCCTGGCGGGCCGCGATCCTGATGCACTTCCTCATACGCTTCTTCACGGCGCGGGGCGGCGGGATCACGATGCGGATCGGTCGAAGGACGGGGGTCGCGGAAGGGTCCATCGTCCTAGGCGAGGACGTGGTCGCGCCATCCGTCATTTCTTTCCTGCGCCGCAATGGGGCGTTGCGGCGGCAAGACATCGCGAACAACGTGTTGCTGCAGATCATCAGCCAGATGGCCGGTTTCGATGTCGCCTCCGTCGTGGCTGCCGCTGCCGTCATCGCCCAGCCGAAGATCCCGAACCCACCTCTCGCGGGGGCTTACCTTTGGACCCTCTCCCGAGGCGGGTTGCGGATTGCGCTGGCGACCCCTTATGGAGCCTTCTATACCCAAGCGGCCGAGTGTGGTCTGGCTTTCTGGGATCCCTCAAAGGGAAAGTGGAAGCGCATTCGTCTGGAGTCCTTGGCCCGTGACGCGAGGGTTCCCGATCCGGTTCTGGAACTGGAGGCATGAGGAATGCGCGGGTATGCGCGCATCATCTTCATCTGCCGGATTTGCGATGCCGTCGCAGACATTGAGAACAACAAGTTCTACATCGCCTCCGTAAAGGAGATGGCGGATAGGAGCAGGGCGGGCGCCTGGGCGGCGGAGGGGAGGGAGGAGGTCGAGATCCCCTTTGTCATCCTCGCCTCCTCTGAGGAGCAAGGCGCGGCTCTGGAGGCCGCGCTTCGGATGAGGCGTCCTGCTCTTGTGGATGGCATGCTTCTTCCAGCTTTGCTGGACGAGCGATTTGAGCCGCCAATGGCCTATGTTGCCGTCAAGGCTTTGGCGGCTTGCGTCTTGTAGAAAGACGCAGTTCGCAATGCACAATAAAACAGAAGCGGGAGGCGAACATGCGGTTCGTGGCCCTTTCGGGGAACACGGTGATTGGCGAGGGCGTCGTCAGCCGCAGCCACATCCACTATGTCGGGAAGCGAGGGGTCTCGCCGGATCTCATCGTCCCTGTTCCGTTCCGCCCGGGTCCGGGGGTTCGGGTTGTCCGCAGGGAAGAAGATGTTGCGGCGTTGGACCTGGGCGGCGGGACGTGGATTGCGCGGGGGGTTCGGCCGAATCGGCTTATCCTCGGGGATCTCATCGTCCCCTTGGACCCTGAGCGGGTAGAGCGCATGGTGCGCCCCCTGCGACAGTCGCTTCCCGACAACCCCCGCTCGGTGTCTAGCTTGGACGGCAAGGTTTTCGCATTGCGTGGCGTGTGGTTCCTGCGATCCCCCGGGGTCCAGACGGTCTATCCCCTGAGCCTCCTGCGGGCCTTCGGCCTTCGCGCGCTCGGCAGGCTGGGCGATGGGCTGGCTGCCGCGAGCGGAGAGCAGATGGCGCTCTTGGGCGCAGGGCTTCTAAAGATCCCGAACTTGTCCTTCGAGGCCCTGGATTTCCCCATGGACCCGCAAGAGCTCTTGGCGCAAATCCGCCAAGCGTGGCTGGGGGGCGATCTGTCGCGTCTCCGGCTGCTCTTGAAGGCCCGAGCCCTCCTTTTCGCTGTCCAAGCGCTCAATATGACTCCGAGCCGATGGATCGCTTTGGGCGAAGCCATCGGCCTCGAGACGAGCGGCGTATGGCGGGCTGCCGCAGGGCTTTCCGTGGCCTGGAACATACGCATTGCGACAAAGGAGGAGAAATGAGCACCTTCGCGTTGGTCCTAACCCGTCGCGGCATCTGGATTTCCCAGCGCGCCGACGCGCAGCCAAGCGCGGAGTGGGAGATCCTCTCCAGCGAGATCCGCTGCGAGACCAGGAAGCTCGTTCCCGCCTTGGGCCTTCTGTTGGGGGCGGGGGTGGAGATCATGCGACACGAGTGGCTGGTCTATCCATCCCCATTTCGGTGGCGCGCCCTCCCAGGCAATCCGGAGGATCTGAGGGCGCTGCTGTTGGACCCGCGGCGCATCTGGTTGGATTCCTTGCTTCGTGCCCTGACCCATCGCGCCAAGCCCTTGACTGTCCGCGACAAGCACGAGGAAACGCGCAAGTGGATGGTGGTGGATGACATCTCAAAGGCTCGCGGGGATGATCGCGGCGGTCGCGGCTTGGGGTGGTGGCTGGCGCAAGCCCTCCAAGGCAACCCCCTCGACTCGTCCGATCCGCCTCATGATGGGCTGAACAAGGAGTTCGCGCGGGCGTGGCAGGAAAAGTTCCGCAACATCGAGCTCGTCCGTCGAGCCTTTTTCAAGGCGCTGAGTCCCGAGCTCGACAGCTCCGCAAATAAGGGGCGGGATACGTCGCTCGTCCTTGACGGCAACGCGTTGCTGGAAAATGAGGAGAGGCTGCGAGCGCTCATCCCCAAGAACCGTCTCTTGAACGTTCTGAGGGTTTTCCGAGAAGGGGACGACCTGATCGTTATTCCCGTTTCCCCCTTCGACCCCGAACTGAACAAGCAGCCCGCCTTCAATGAGACTCGCGTTGCCGTGCTCGTCCACAAGGGCGGCGGGATCTTCAACCAAGATCAAGCGTTTTGGCTTGCGTATCACGTCGCCCCGATCGCCCTCGTGCTTCTCGAGGTCCGGCGCGAGGGGCATGGCGAGGAGCAGGGCAAGGCGGCGCTGGGCTTTCACAACGTCTGGGCGCTGCCAGCCGACACATCGGCGCAAGGGATGTCGAGGTATGACAACCCGATGGAGGCGTTCGAGTCTCTTTTCAGGTCCCTCCTCAATACTCTTCCGAATCCGAAAGGAGGCGTGTGATGTTGCTGAGTTTCCCGCGTCCCAAGTCGGAGTGGCCCACCGATCGATGGCTGGCGGGGATTTGGAGGAACGGAACCCTGGTGGGCGTGATGTGTCCGTCTGGGTTTGCCATCCTCCCCGCTGGGACCGAGGGGGTGATCCCTGCAGGTCACGAGCTTCTGAAGCGCGCCTTGGACGGTTTGGAGGGGGCGCAATGCGTTTGGCTGGACATCTCCCCCGTTCTGGCCCGGGCCGGGGCGTGGCGGATCCGGCTTGATCCTGAGGACGGGATCTTCTACGTCCTCGAGCCGCCGGTCCTAGGATTGGAGGAGCAGGTCTTCCCGGCGCGCAGGGTCGGGACAGGGCCATCTGGGTGGATCCACCGTCTCCAGAAGGGAACGCCCCTCCCCATCCAGCCTGAGAGGCTGGCGCTTCTGAGCGGCGCGTTGGCTGCGCGAATGGAAGGACGGATTTTGGTGGCGACCTTCAATGGCTTGCCTGGGAAACTCATCTTGCAGATGGAGGGAGTGTCGGAGGAAACATCCGAGTCCCCCGTCCGTTTCCCGTTTCGCTCCCTCCCCCCATCCGTCGCGGTGGTTCTGCCGCCTGAGGATCTGCGAGATCGGCCGTCTCTCCTTTTTCTGGCGGAATCGTCCGCCGAGGGTCGGAGGATGATCTTTGGCGCCGGCATCCTTGCGTTGCGAGAAATCCTTGCGGAGGACGATGGATGATCGTGGCGATCAAGCGAGAGCCAGGCATCTTTTGCGTTGAAGACGACTCGGGCTTGGTTATCGCCGACTTTGATGGCTTGACCCTCCCCGAGCCGGAGGAGATCGCAAGCCACCAGTGGTTCTGCAGCGGCGGGGCGTTTCGCTTCGCCGTGTGGGGCATGCACCCCGACGCCCAGGCCAAAATGCTGGACCGGTACGGCGGCCGTCTGATCCGCGTCGCGGATTTGGGCGTCCATCCTCCGCTTCACGTTTGCGTGGCGATCTTTAGGGATCGGGATGTCGCAATCGAGGCGGCGAAATGGCTTCGGGAACTGGATTACGTGCTGATGCCTGCTGAGCCGGAGCTGGAGAGGGACGCGCCTAGCTTTCCTGGACGGAGGCCTTTGCCTGGCCCAAGGTTATGATTTGGCGGGTCCAGCGGCCAAGGAGAGCAGAAATGTGACCACCGGCCTTGACCTTTCCGCCTGTTCGGCGGACCAGGCCATGGGCCATGAAACGGCTCTGACAATTTCCGTCTCGCCCGAGGACGCATCGTGTCAGTCTCGGATTTTCCTGGCGGGCGCATCGGCGAAAGCATCGACAAGATCCGTGTGGCGGTTCGCTGGACCATTGCCCTAGACGGATTGGCCTTCTCGGTGGAACGCGTCCCGTTCGCGGGCGGGGGCGTTCTGGTCTCGTCCGTGGGCGGTCCAGATGAGGGGATCGTCTGCATCGCCTCAAGGGCCGAGGGCCTCCTCACTCTGCTCGACTGAGTTCAAGGGACATTGAGGAGGACGATCCCTCACGCGAGGCGGAGGCGTGTGCGGAAAGGAGGTCGAGAGATGGCTGGGGAAATGATCTTGTCTGGCCTTTTGGATCCCGTAGACCCCGTGGGCGTCGCGGACCTCATTCTGGATCATCTGGTTCGCATCGGATTCATAGTCGACTATGACGAGCTGGGCAGGCCAGTTCTCCGGTCCCCAGAGGGGAAGGAGAGCCTCCGCGCTCTGCACAAGGAGGCGCGCCGCCTGGCCCTTCTTCCGCGCCTGGGGTGGATCCGCTGGGCATGGATGCGGTTCTCCGCATTCTTCGCCCGGGGCGAATGGATCGTTCCAGAGCGGATTCGCCCGGTCTTGGTGGAGATAACGGAGCGATGGCATGCGGATCTCGCCCGGCTGGCCCGGCTGCTTTGGTCCTCGACACCTTACTCGAAGGGGTTCGGGCGGAGGCTGGGGTTCCTTCTTCTGGATGAGGGCAACCGAGGGCCGCTGGGGAATCCGCTCCTCATCGGGATCTTGCTGCTTCAGTCGCCGCCCATCACCCTTTCCCCTCGAGACCGATTCTTCCAATATCCGCCAGGGCAGAAGGTCGACAAGATCAACACGACCGCCGACGTCCACTCCTTGATGGCCGTGCCGCCATACAACGATTTGTTGGGCGGGAAGCTCGTTGCCTATGCCGCCGCCTCCAACGAGGTCCGGGAGGCCTATCGCCGCAAATACGCGGGTCGGCGGACGGAGATCGAGGGACGCGTTCTCCCGGCGGATCTGGTCGCCTTGACTGCCGTCAGCGCTTTCGGGCGGTCCAGCTTATACAACCGCCTGCGATATCGTGACGGGCCCATCGCCATCTCTTTGGGCTACGCCGCAGGCTACGGGGTGTTCCACTTGGAACCCTTCTACCCCTTCTTCCGGGCTCTCCTCGAATCCCGCGGCATCTCAACACGTGGAGGTTTCGATGCGGGACCGCGGGTCAAGTGGCAGATATGCGTCCGCGCGCTGGAGGCCCTGGGGCTCTCTCGGACCCTCATCAATCACTCGGTTCCCCGCGAGGTCTTCCTCTTCCCGTTGGCTCACAACCTAAAGGACTTCATGGAGGGACGGGCGGAGGAGCCTCTGTATCGGGATCTGCCCTTCAGGGATCTGGCCGCTTATTGGCATGAGCGCTGGCTGCTGCCCCGGGCGGAGCGAGTGGATCGCTGGCGCTCCTGGGAGCCCGAGGGCTTGTTGGACCAAGTTTTCCCGACGGATGCGGACGGCGCTTTTCCCTCTGGGCAGGGATAAGCGGGTCGCGGTTACGCTCTCTGTGGCGCTCTCCGCTCCAACATCTCACTGAAAGGGGGCAAAGATGCCGATATTCTACGATCCGATTCGAAACGAGTGGTTCTGCTACTGTAATGAATGCGCCAAAGAGGAAAAAACCCGTGAGGCTCTTCAGAACCAGGGGTGGGTCGAGGTCCAGCTGGATCTAGAGGATCCGCGGCGCCAGGAGGAGGGCCTCTGGTATTGCCAAGGCTGCGGCCAGCTCCTTGACGATGTCCCGCCGATTTGCTTCCTGTGAGCATCTATGGGAGGTGTCCGATGGCATGGAGGCGGCCGGGGATGGCGAATGGCAACAACGGTTTCGTCGACTTGTTCTGCGGCGTGGGAGGGGCGGGGCTCGGCCTCAAACGGGCGGGCTTGAGGCCGATTCTGGGGATCGACAAATACCTGCGCGCCGTCGAAATCTATCGCGAGGCGGTAGGACCGGCCTTGCAGGCGGATGTTCGTCGCCTCGATCCGGCGCAAACGATCCAAGAGGAGGTCTTCTTGATCTGGGCCTCGCCTCCCTGTCCCCCGTGGTCCCTGGGGCGCAAATATCGAGGCTTGCCGATGGGTTTCGACACAGAAGATGGCCGGTTGCTTTTGGAGCCCATCCGATGGATAGAGGCCCTGCGTCCCACTTGGGCGGTTATCGAGAACGTTGGGACGCTCCCCGCCGAAGCCATCGAGACGCTGTCCGAGGGCTTGGCGGGCTTGGGTTATAAGGTGCGCAATCTGTCCCTCAACGCGCGCGACTGGGTGCCTCAATCCCGGGATCACGTCTTCATTGTGGCGGGACCGGATTCCATCCCCAACCCCACGCCTCCGCCCATCGCCCCGCGCTTTGCGGACATCAGGGACGGAACGGGTGCCCTCCCCGTCGAGCCACGGACGATTCGTCACTGGGTGAAGAGAAAGTTTGCCGTCCCCATTGTGGATGCCAACGGCGTCCTTCCCACCGTCTCCACCCGCGGATATCACCACCGCTGGACTTGTGCGGTTTACGAGGGGGATGGTCGCTATCGCTTCCCCACCTTTTTGGAGGCGGCCCGGGCACAGGGCTTCCCGGATGATCATCCGATCCATCGCTTGGCCGCGGAAACCTCCACTGCGGCCTGGCGCTTGTTGGGAGACGCTGTTCCCGTCCCGTTGGCTCAGGCCATCGCCGAGGCCATCCTTTTGAAGAGCGCCCAAATAGGCATCTGATTCCATCCGAGCGAAGGAGGCCGCCATGACGTGGAAAACCGCTTTGCCTGAAGCTGGAAGAAGATCCATCCTTTGCCCACCCGTTTACGCCATACCACATATGAGGGGGCGAACGATGTGGCGGATCGCCACGAGGGTCCCGATCCTCACCCTGAGGGATGGGCGGCTGCTGGTCGGTGGCGCGGTCTGGCGGGATGGCAAATGGACCATCTCCCCGTTGTGGATGTTGACCTGCACGGAGAACGCCTGCTTCGTCCCTTGGCATGATGGTTTGGGTTACTGGTTTGCGCGAGCGGTGGATGGACTGGTGGTCGCCATGGTCAATGACCAGCCCAAGATGAGCGTTCGCCATATTCGAGCGGAGATCCGCGAGAACGCCCCTTCCTTCCCCACTCCGATCGGGGCCTTTTTGGCTGGGGCCTGGATCCACAATGCTGTGCCGACCCCTCTCCCTCCAGCGGTGGATCCGGTCGACATCACAGCCATCGGCCAGGATGGCGAGATCTATGTCCAAGGGGGGAGGGTCTTCCGACGTGGGCTCTCGGAATGGAAGGAGGAGCTGGTCAATCCCCGTGACCTCACCGTCTTCTGGTCCGAGCCCGGGCTGCTCGCCGGGCTTCATGGACGCAAGTTCGTTGTCGTGAACACAATCTCGCGGCTCACGGCGAGCTGGGCGCCGCCGCACGAGGGCGATGTGCTGGTCGCGTGCGCTCCAGCGAGCCGGTGGTCCGTCGCGTGGGCCGGACCAGATCGGACGACGGTGCTGGTTGGCTGGGAGACGAAGCTGCTGAGGGGGCTGAGCTGGCGCGTCCGTCCAGACGCGATGGTGCCGATCCGAGAGAGCTGGGCGATGGTTTGCGGGGACCACCTCCTGATCGTTCCGGAGAACCCCAATAGTCCAGTGCGGAGGATCTGGGCGGGACCTCTCTTGCACGGCTGGCAAGATCTGGGAGAGCATCGCGTCTGGCAATCCGATGGGGAGACCCTCGTGCTCGGAGCGGGGACCGAGGTCGAGGCTCCCGCGGAGATTGTCGACGTCGAGCCCTTCAATGGCGAAGTTTCCCTGGGCGAGGCGGAAGCGGCATCGAGCTGAATTCCAAACGGAGGTGGGGAAGATGAAACGGATGGCGATCTCTCTTGGGTTCAACTTCGCCAGCATCGATGAAACCTTCTACAAGCCTGTCGTCCTCGGGCCAGAGGCGGTGGAAGAAGCGGACGATCTGATGAGGCGGCTTCCAGACCAGATCCGCTCCGCGTCCTACTGGCCATGCCTTTTCGCGCGGCTGGATCGGTTCGGCTGGATGTGGCTGCACTTTCCGCCCAAAGACCGGAACGGCCACGCTGTTGTTGTCGAAGCTAGCCTCGATGGAGGGGCCAGGCTCCTGTCGACGGAGGGGGTGTTGGAGATCAAGACGCAACGGGAGGAGTTTTGCGTGCAAGTCAACGTGGGGATCAATTTGGTCTTGCGCATCAGCTTCTGCCGCAATCGCGGAGCGCTCCACCTTGATGTCTCGGTCTTGGGCGAGGAGGGCGGTCCAGAGCAGGACGAGGAGGATAGGTCTTTCGTGGCGCTCTGGATGCAGAGCGACTGGGAACAGCAGCACGCCGAGGCCTACGTCAGCAAACCAGACGTTCTGGGCTGGCCCGAAAGCGTCATTGCTGTCGCGGGCGTCCATAATCTGGGCGTGGCGATTGTTCCGCCTGAGATCCTCGAGAAGATGCTCAAGACCCCTCTGCTCCAAGCGGGCAGATGATGGCCCAGAGGAAGAGCTGTTTTGCGATGTCGCTCGTGATCTTTCGAACGCCAGGGGTCTGCCTGTCCATTCCAAGTAGCCACGCTGTGGCGGTCAGGGAGATCCAGCCAGCCCCAGCGAGGCGGCTTCTTGATGCGATATTATTGGATGGGGTCCCTAGATCACAAGCGCTTTGGGGAGGAACCGATGCGTCTCTTGGGGTTTTCGCTTATCTTGGCTGCGCTTCTGACGACGCTGGCGTTTTTGGCCCGCAACAGGATGCTGGGCGTGCAAGGGCGGTGGGAGGATGCGCTGATCGCCCTCGGCCTTCTGGCGCTGGGATTTGTAGGTCACGCGATGTTCACATTCCCTGACCATCGCAGTTGGAAGCGGGCTATCAGCGCCACCGCGCGCAGGTTCCTGTGGGTGATCCCTTTCGTGGCAATCTACCTACTGCTGTTTGCCAAGTGAGGCAACGGAGCGCCCTGCTGTTTCGGGAGCAGCGGGCGTTCGGGCCCAGATCCCAAGGCCTGCAGAGCGAGCGGGAGCCCCCATGACCAAAGTCCTACTCCCCTCCGGGCGCGAACGGCTTACACTATGGGTCAGAAACCTTAAACCCAAGGAGGTGCGTGATGGTCCGGTTGCTTCAAGCGTGGCTGTGGCTGCGGGAGAAGGGGCAGGGGCTGGTGGAGTATGCCCTGATCCTGGTGCTGATCGCCATCGTGGTCATCGCCATCCTCACCGTCCTGGGTGCCCAGGTCAGCTCCGTGTTCTCCCGGATCACCACCGCCCTGCGGGGTTCGTAAAGCGCCCCTTCTCCTCCCCAAGGGCCGGGATCCTGTTCTCATGGCAGAACGGGATCCCGGCTCGGATGGATTCTGGAACGACCTCCGCGGCCGACGCGGCGGAGTCCCGCTTGACCTTTCCGGCCCAGAAGACGATCGGCACCAGTCCTCACCGCTGGGGCTGGACCAGGGAGATCCCGAGCTCGCCCAGCACCCCCATCGCCTCCTCGAGGATTCCGGGCGGCAGGATCGCCGCTTCGAGGTCGTGAAAGCCAGCGACGCAGATCACGCCTTCATCCCAGTCTGAATCCCCCGGGGCGTCGAGATGGGCCTTGGTCTGCCGCTCGCCGCGCGATGGCCTCATCCAGAGCGACACGAAATCGCGCGGCTCCTCCGGCTCCGCCTCTTCGGGGATCTCAAGGCCAACCTGGATCTCGCCTTTGATGCGGCGGAGGTGGACGCGCAGGATCAGGTTGATTCCCACGTCGATCTTCATTTGGAAATCCTCCGCGGGCGTCCAGATGTTCAACTCGCCCTCTGCGGGGAAGGATTCGACGATGGCAGCGGCATCGATGCCCGCGCTCACGTAAAGCGGATATCCGTGCTGGTTCCGCAGCGGAAAGCGCAGATAGGCCTTGTCGTAGCCATCCAGGCGGACCCAGAGGGCGGGCCAGGAGGCCGCTTTCG
>Ga0197143_1001596_pt1 | contig 18811 bp, 19 predicted proteins | sample GBS70_MetaG_FD_148603 | JGI IMG/M metagenome (GOLD analysis project Ga0197143, IMG submission 148603) | Sediment microbial communities from Great Boiling Springs, Gerlach, Nevada, United States - GBS 70_MetaG | ecosystem: Environmental > Aquatic > Thermal springs > Hot (42-90C) > Sediment...
CTTGGCTATGTTGCGGGCTATGCGGAGCGCTTGACGCGCCTTCTCAACCTCTGAAGGGCCTGAAAGAATGACGAAAAGAACCCTACCGCCCATCCCGCTAACCCGCAACCACGTATATGGCTGGCTTTAGGGGGAGTGAGTTGACGGCCTTCTCCCTCTCCATACCTGACACCGCCTCAGACTCGTCCAGCACAACAACCTTCAAGCCGGCCTCACGCTCGATAATTGCTGCAGCGTCAAGGCAGAGTGAACGGCCCCTCCTCATAAGCTCAACAAGCACATCCTCGTCCTGCCTTAACCCCGCAACGCTACAGAGCGAGTTGTGTTTTTCCAGCCAGCCCCTGAGCTCCTGTACAAGCCTCGGCCCTATCCTCCGCCCCTCGCCCAGCTTTTCTGGAAATGTTTCGGCAAGCCATTTCAACGCGTCGCCCAGCTTTGAGCGAAGGATTTTCTCGGCGAACAGGGTCTTCCAGCCGGCGGCTGTGTAGAGCTTCACAGTGCTGGGCTGACCCTTGACAACCTTCAGGACCTCCCTCACGTCATCCATCAACTCCTCCAGAGCTTTTTCATATTCGAGGTGTTTGAGGTCCTCCTCTGTCAACGGTATCTCAGGCCATCTTGCAGTCGAGACATACCCGTTTTTCCCGAGCAGTTTCCACGCCGCCTCGGCTGCGAAGGGTGCGAAAGGTGCGAGTAGGCAGGTCCATGCCTCTGAATAGGCTCTGCCTGCCCGCGTTACTCTGCCGCCGTTACGCCTAATCCACCACCTCCAGTTGTTGAGCATGCCGTAGACAACTTCGTTACAGGCAGTCCTGGTCTTAGCTACCTCCAAAGCCTCCGTGACCGTTTTCACAGACAGCTTCAGAGCCGCCAGAAGCCATCTGTCAGCAGGCCCCTCAGCATCCTCCGCATCAGCAGCTCTTCTTACGATTGTGAGAAAGTTCTGGACAAACTGCTCAGCTTCCTCGGCGTTTTTCTCACGCCAGTCCGGGTCGTCGAGGTCTTCGGCGCTAAGCATGAGGGCGATTCTTGTCGCATCGGCCCCGTGTCTTGCGACGGCCTTCTTCAAAGGTATGAAATTGCCCTTGCTCTTGGACATCACCTGTCCCTCGATGGTGATCATGCCGTTGACGCTTATTCCGCGTGGCCAGTGCTCTTCGCCGAATATCCCTGTATGGTGGAATAGGTAGAAGGTTAGGTGGTTGGGCACTAGGTCTTTAGCCGAAACCCTCATGTCGACGCCGTACCAGTACAGGAACTCCCGCCGCAGCGATTTGAGCAGTGATGGGTCGATGCCTGACTTTGCGGCCGCCGTCTCTGCGTCGCCGACTCCGTGGAAGACGTAGTCGAGGGCCTCGGTGTTAAGCTTGGCGGCTGCGTCCGGGTTTTTGTTCAAAAGCCTGCTGAGAGTGTAGAGGGCTGGGTAGATTGTTGAATCGCTCAGTGTCTCAACTTTCCATGAAGGGTCCCAGGGAAGAGGTGTTCCCAGCCCCGTCTTCCTTGTGCAGGCCCAGTCATGCAGCCAGTCGACTACGTTGTAAAACCAGGACCGGGCCGCCTCCGGGTAAAGATTCATCGCCGTAAGATGTTTTCTAACCCTATCCTTCCACTCCGGGTCTGAAAACTTCAGAAACCACTGGTCCTCCACAATCTTTACGACGCATTCATCCCCGGACCTGCAAACGACTTTCCCCGATAGGTCGTAGTATTTGTCGCCCTCACCCAGGCTCTTCAGCCTCTCCCGAATCAGGCTCCTTGCCTCGGCCACAGTTCTTCCCCTGTACTCGTCGACTACCATAACCCCTTTGTGGAACTCCTTTGAGTAGATCTCCCTAGTCAGGTCCTCAAGCCTCTCGTCGGTCTGGCTGCTTATTTCAAGCTTTTCAACAGCCTCGACGGCGGGGTAGTCTCCGAACCCCTCAGCCGCGATGACTTTCACCGGCTTGAGCTCCTCAACGGTCCTGGGGCTTACTCCGTAGGGGGCTAGTTTTTCAGGGCTCTTCTTCAGCTCCTTCAAGGCTACGTAGTCGTAGGGTGCGTGGGCTGGTACGCTGTATACGACGCCCGTCCCAAACGACGGGTCGACGAACCATGCTGGGAGAATCGGCACCTCTCTACCCGTCAACGGGGCCCTGGCCTTGCCTCCGATAAGCTTTCTACCCTCAAAGCTTTCCAGCACCTGCAGCCCCTGCCACTGCTCGGACAGCTTCCTAACCGCGTCCGCGCTGACCAATATCTTTACACCATCTTTAACAACCACGGAGTAAAGAGCGTCGGGGTTAAGCCAGATATTTGTAACGCCGTACACTGTTTCAGGCCTCAGCGTCGCTGCCGCCAGCTTAACGTCTCCCAACGTGAAGTAGACGAGCGTGAATTCTTCAGGGTATATCCCCACGCCTCTGAGCCTGTCATGGTCCCCCGTTGCACTCTGGCAAACAGGGCACCATACTACTGGGTGGCGGCCCATCGTGACAAGCGAACGCCTCCTGAGGACGCTGTACTGCCAGTGGATGAATTTGCTGTAGTAGGGGTGTAGGTCTGTTGTGTAGAACTCCCTGCTCCAGTCAACTGACCAACCCATCACCCTGACGATCTGCCTATTTTCAGCGGTGTAGTATGCGCAGATAAACTCCGGGTGCTCAAAATACCTTAGAAGGTTTTCCGGCACACCGTCGATTTCCACAAGCATCCTCCTTATCGTTTCATCTCCTTTGCGCAGCCTCTCGCTCGTTCCCGCAACCGCCTCACCTGTCCAGTGCCACGCCCACGGGAAAAGGACGTTGTACCCTCTCATCCGCTTGTATCGCGCGATGATGTCTCCGCGTGTGAATGTGAAGCCGTGGCCCAGATGTAGAGGGCCGTTCTGGTAGGCATATGGGACGCATATGAAGAACTTGGGACGGGATTCGTCGGGTTCTGGCTCAAACAGCCCTTTGTCAAACCATTCCCGCGCCCACTTCGACTCATACTCCTTCCCCGAAACTATCCTCTGCTCCGAGCCAAGACGGAAACCTAACTCAACCAGCCTACGGGCCTCGTCACCGACTGAAGAATCTCCGCCGCCATTCTCCATTCTGGACATCTGGTTTAGAAAAGCAGGAAGGCTTTAAAGGCTATTTCCGGGATTAATTAGGGCTGAATGTTCGTGGCATGCGGGACGGAAAAAGAATACTTAAAATAATACGTTTTACAGAGAGGATATCTGTAGAGGTGGATGCAGTTGGCGGAGAAACAGATAGCTCCCACGGTTCTCGTGGGTAAGAAACCTGCGATGAGCTACGTCCTCGCCGTCCTGACCGGGTTCCAAGGAGGCTCCAAGGAGGTCATCGTGAAGGCACGTGGCAGGGCCATAAGCAGGGCTGTCGACGTTGTCCAGATAGCAAAGAACAGGTTTCTGTCAAACCTGCAGGTCAAGGACATAAGGCTTGGCACTGAGCAGATAACTGATGAGCAGAACAGAACACTCAACGTCAGCACGATAGAGATAGTTATCGGACAGTCCTGAGGGGCCCCGCATGGCCTCTAGGTGCAAAGGTTGGAATTCCCGGTATGCACATTCGACCTGAGGACAGGTGTCCTGTGCAGCAAGTGTGAGGCTAAACTCCGCAGCGGGGAGCTTACCCAGACAGACCTGTCGGTGATGAAGGCCCTCCTCGAGCATGAGAAGCACGACCATAGGGTATCCTCTCTGTCATATGTCAGGAGTTTTAGGCTGAACAACAAGCTCTTTATTGTCCTCCGGGAGGGTGGGCCAAGCCGTCTGCCACAAGACGTTCTCGAAAAAATGCGTGAAGCAGTATCACGGGCGACGGGCCTCGAAACACAGCTCATAGAGGAATTCAGAGACCTCAACAGGTTCATACAGAGCTTGATTGCACCAGCCCGCGTCGTGACGGTCAACAGGGTGTGGCTGCCGGACCAGACGGAGGAGATAAGGGTTGTGGTCGATGACGAAAGGTCTGTGAAAACACCCACAAACCTCCTATCGGAGCTTGTGAGAAATGTGAAAGGCTTATCGGTAAGTTTTGAGTTTATGAGAAGAAAAGTTTACAGCCGTAAAGAAAGGTGAGCAGATGCTGGACAAAAGTCTGAAGGATGCTCTGTCGCGCCGCACTATGGCGGGCGAGATCAAGCCAGAGATGGATGGAGTGGATGTGGATGTTTTCGGATGGGTCCATGAGGTCAGAGACCTCGGCAAACTTGTCTTTGTGCTCGTCCGCGATGTCTCGGGAAAATGTCAAGTCGTTTTCAGAAGGGAGGAGGTAGACGTGGACACTGCGACAGCACTTGATAACTTGCCCAGCGAATCTGTCGTCCATGTCACCGGCGTCGTTGTGAAGCAGCCGAAATCAAAGCTGGGGGTCGAGGTGGTTGGAAGGAGGCTCACGGTCTTAAGCAGGGCGGCGCAACGCCTCGAATACGACACGACGGGAAAGGTGCCGGCCCGCCTAGACGTTAGGCTGAAACACCGCATCCTCGACCTGAGGAGGGAGGAAGTCAAAAGCATATTCATTATCGGGAGCACTGTCCTCAAGGCTCTCCGCGACTTTTTCCATCAGAAAGGGTTTGTAGAGGTTAGGACGCCCAAGATAATTGCAACGGCCACGGAGGGCGGGGCGGAGCTTTTCGAGGTGAAATATTTTGACAAAGCGGCCTATCTTGCGCAAAGCCCCCAGCTCTACAAAGAACAGTTGACGACTGTGTTTGAGAAAGTCTTCGAGATAGGGCCCTATTTCAGGGCGGAGGAATCGCACACGGGACGTCATGTCAGCGAGTTCACGTCGGTGGATATTGAGCAGGCTTTTGCGGACATGGATGACGTTATGCGACTTTTAGAGGAAGCGGTTGTTTATGTTGTTAAGAATGTCATCGATGTGAACAGCAGGGAGTTGAAAAGTCTCGGAGTCGAGCTTAAGCCTCCACGCACACCCTTCCCCCGGATAACTTATGAAGAGGCCGTTGAAATCCTGAAATCCATGGGTGTGTCGATAAGCTATGGAGAGGATTTCGGCACACCCCACCTAAGGGCCCTAGCCAAAAAATTTCATAGCTACTACTTCATCACCGGTTTCCCTACAGACATCAAACCTTTCTACATACAGCCCAGCAGCAGGGACTCAAAGATTTCCGAGTCTTTCGACCTGATGTACCAGTGGCTGGAGCTAGCGTCAGGCGGGACCCGCGTCTCCGACGGGGAGCTTCTCCGAAAACGTCTCGAGGAGAAGGGCCTAAACCCAGCCTCCTTCGAAGACCACCTCAAGGTCTTCAGCTACGGTATGCCAGTACACGCAGGCTGGGGTCTTGGCTTTGAAAGGCTGCTTATGGTTCTTACACGCCGTACAAACATTAGGGAGACGATACTTTTTCCACGCGACCGTTTCAGGCTAGTTCCTTAACCGTCCAATACCGCCGGTAGAGGTATACCAAGGGTTTCTCATCGATGTAGGTCTCAGAACCCATCACCTCGCCTATGTATAGGACATGGTCCCCGGCCTCAACCTGTTTAACAACTCTGCAGAAAAGTGTAGCCAGCACACCTTCTATTACGGGGAACCTACCGCCCTCAACGCGGTATGCCACCTTCTCAAACCTCGTGTCGTGCGGGCTGTAGGCGAAATTCTCGGAAACCTCCATCTGCAGATGGCTCAGCAGGTTGACCGCGTAAAAACCTGTTTCCGACACAACCCTAGATGTCTGCGTGTTCCTCTCCAACGCAACCATGACGAGAGGAGGGTTGGCGGAGACGGAGGTGAACGAGCTCACCGTCATGCCGTGCGGCTCACCGTCCTTGTAAGATGTTACAACAGTAACGCATTGCGGGACGCGTCGCATAAACTCTTTGAGGGCCTCCATTGCAGTTGCGAAGCCTGTTTTGTGCGGTATTAACTGTAACCCTGCTACTCCTTTACCGTGAACATTGTGTGTGTGGAGGTCATGTTTACCTCCGTCAGAAGCCAGAGCTTTTTGAAGAACCTGTTGAAAAAGTCTTCCCGCGCCTCCTCCGCTACACTGACAACCACATCCCACATCCCGAACAGCTCATGTGCCTCCAACACATCCTCTATCGACATCAGGTATTTTTCCCAGAGCTTCGGTGCTGAAGGCCTTCTCATCTTGATGAAAACGTAGGCAGACTTACGCCTCCCCCCACAGCCCTCCTTCTCCACCGAAAGACCTCCCTCGTTAACTATCAACGTGTTGGTGTCAACCACTCCGTGCTCCCTCATGACGTCGAGTATGCTGTTCAGCTGTGGAAGCGAGTCGGCCCTGACCTTTGAGATGATGTCGTAGGGGCCCCAGATAAGGTAAGATTCCTCCACATTTTTATCACCCCTGACACCACTCAACGTGTCCAGCAAACTGCTCCGCGTGCCCACAGTACCTAAAACAAAGGCTTTCATATAAAACCTGATACAGCTAAATATATTAGCTTTCAGAAAGTTTCAGAGCCGCGGCAACAGCCCCCATCAACGGGGCGTCTGCACCAAGCTCTGTCAAATCAAACACCGACCTCAGCAGCCTGTATTTCCTCAAATGTTTCAAGGGCCTCTCCAACGTCTCACGGGGATGGTTTAAAGCAACCCCTCCTCCAACAACCACCACCTCTGGGTCGAAGGTGTTTACCACAGATGCGTATGCCGCGGCGTTCAAGTACTCCATCTCTCTAACAGCGGTTAAGGCCTGCCTATCGCCTCGAGAGGCCGCGTCGAAGACTTCAGCGGCTGTTTTCCAGCTCGTTTTTCCAGTCAGCGCTCTCGCCAGCTTGGGCAGGCCAGTGCCAGAGCATAGGGCCTCCCAGTGCCCGCGTCCACCACATCCACATCTAACACGGCTCCTGTAATCTACCACGATGTGCCCTATCTCCACGGCGTTGCCTTCCTTTCCTATGAGTAGGTGTCCGTCAACAACCGCCCCACCGCCTATTCCCGTGCTTATCGTTATGTAAACAAGGTTTTCGACACCACGCCACCTCCCGAAGACCGTCTCACCAAGGGCCGCGGCAGTTGCATCATTGAGTATCGCCGGTTTCGAGCCATGGCATTCCTCAATCATATCCTTCAAGCTTACCTTTAGGCGGCCTAGGTTGGGCGCGTTGCGGACCACCCCTCTCCCGATATCGAGGGGGCCTATGGAGGCAACGCCTACAGGAGCCCTCTTTGAAACACCTAGCCTGTGCAGATGTTTAAACGAATGTTTGAACATACGTCTAATCTCCAGCGGATTCTTCGGGGTTGTATGTATGATGCGGTGGGTTATTATACCGTTTTTCTTCGCCGCAGCAAACCTTGTGTATGTTGCTCCGAAATCTACTGCAACTATTTCCATGGCATGTCGATGTATTTTCCGGGGTTAAGTATGTTGTTTGGGTCGAAGACCTGTTTAATCTTCCGCATTAGCTCGAGTGTGTGTAGTCCGCTGTGTTCCTTGAGCTGCAGATATAGCTCCTGCATCTTCTGGACACCTACTCCGTGCTCGCCTGTTATCGTTCCCCCTATCTCGATGGCGTAACGCACCAGCTCGTCGACCGCCTCATGCACCTTCCTCACCTCGTCCACGTTGTCTGGGTCATATAGGATAACAGGGTGTATGTTTCCGTCGCCCGCGTGGCCGTTCATGGAGATCTTAAGACCGTATTTCGACGCAAGCTGTCTGACCTTCCCCAAATACTCTACTATGCGGTCTATGGGGACGCAGACATCCTCTACAACCCTAGCCTTTGAGACCATGTTTAACGCTAGGTACATCGTCGCCCTCGCCTGTAGAAGCGTCTCCGCCTCCTCCTGGGTCTGCGCAACATTCACAAGCCTTGCCCCGTTGGTGCGCAGAACCTCGACAAGCGCTTCCAGCTCTTTCCCGGTGTACTCTTCAACGTCTATCAGCAACATGGCCTCTCCGACGGGCAGGTTTATTTCGTGCATGAGGTTTGCGGCCTCAAGTCCGATTCTGTCGAAGAACTCAAGCATTCTGGGCACTATTCTTTTCATCCTTATCTCAACGATTGCCCTGCCCGCGTCCTCCCAGTTATCGAACACTGCGTACACACGTCTCAGCGGGACGTCTGGTATGGGGGCTATCTTAAGCCATGCCTCGACGACCACGCCCAAAGTTCCCTCGCTTCCGACAATAAGCTGTGTAAGATTGTATCCAGCCCTGTTTTTTGCAAGAGGCTCCCCGAAGACAAGAACGTCTCCGTTAGGCATGACAACTTTGACGGCCAACACCCAGTCCTTCACGGTACCGTACTTTACACATCTGAGTCCACCGGACCCCTCGGCTATCGCACCCCCAACGGTGCAGATGAAGCTGCTGGCGGGGTCGGGTGGGAAGAAAAACCCATAGGGTGCGAGCTGGTTATTCAGCTCCTCCAACACAACACCTGCCTCTACGTGGACGTAGTAGTTGACGGTGTCAACCTTTAAAACCCTGTTCAGCCCTGAAAGGTCGATTAAAACACCGTCTGTGACGACTGCGCCCGTTAAGCTGGTTCCAGCACCCCAAGGCGAGACAGGAATTCCTCTCTCATTACAGTACCTGAGAAGCTTCGAAACATCCTCTACGTTCCTGGCCTTGACGACTGCGGTAGGTGTTTTCGAGAACCCACCCATGTCGCTGGAATATTTTTTAAGCGTCTCCCCGTCCGAAAAAACTATCTCATGACCCAAAAGCCTCCTCAAATCCTCTACGACGCCGGCAGCTATCATCGATAAAAAGTGGATGTGTGCGGTTAAAAGCGTTTATCTGAGTAGGTTAAGGAGCTTTTCCCTGACCTGTTCGTATGCCCGGGCACTCTTTGTCTCCTTATACAGGCGCAGGAGTTGGCGGATTTCACGGTCCTCTCGGTGTTTATCCAGCACTGTTTTCATGAGGTAGGATGCGAATGACGTCAGGTTGGATGTTTTTCTCGTGTTTGAGGCATGGCTGAAATCTATGATTTTTGGCCGGTTGTTTTCCCTGACGATTACGTGGTTTGAGGAATCCGTTAGCTGTCCGTGGTCGAGCCCGTTCACGTCCATAACATAACACTGTTTGAGCACGTCGTCGACAACCAGTTGAAGGCCCTCCGGTTTTGATGCGATATATTCGCCCAGCCCTACCCCCTCAACAAACTCCATGACGATCGCCTCCTTAGTGTGTTTGATTAACCGTGGGCCTATCCCGAGGTTGTTTGCCAGAGAATGTAATTGGGCCTCCCTCTCCATGCTGGCGACAGCTGAATCTGTTCTCAACAGCTTCACGGCAACCACTTCGCCGCCCAGCAAACCCTTTAAGACAACACCTCTCACACCCTTACCTATAAGCGCCGGCGAAAACATCTCCCCAACCTTCTCGCAGGCCAGGTGTGAAAGACCCATCGAAAGAAGCTTTGAAAGTCTGTTGATTGATTCTTCGATGCTGCTGGATGGATAGCTTAGTTTTTCGAGTGAATGTTCATAGGGCGACTTTAGCAGAGTTTCTATTGGTATTTGAAGTAGGTTGCTATGAAGGCGGGGCATGCTGCGATAAACTCCTCCAGGTATTCTCTAAGCTCACCCTCCAAACCAGCCTTTAACCCTACCACATCGGCCGTCACCGCGCCATTCCTTAAATTCGGTATTAGTTTTCTGGAGATGGAGGCTTTGCTCTCCTTAATGACGTAGCGCAGAAACTCCACGGGTTCCACGTATCTCCTACGTCTAAGCGAGTAGAGACGTTCTCCATCCACCCACGGTGGCAGGGCCAGGTCTTTTTTCCTAAGCTGCTCTTCAACGAATTCGACGGCGTTTCTGCTCCAGACGGGAGGGCCGACATGGAGGTAAGTCTCAGGGAGACTTGATGTCTCCAACTCATATAGGAGGACCGCCCTCCTGCCGTCGGTGCTGCAGCCAGACCTAAAGGGTTTGAAACCGGACCCCGCCAGCGCCTTAGCCAACCCCTCCAAGGTCCTGCCCAACTCCCCCCACAGTATGTCGGGCGGTTCGTCGGGAACGTCGAAGACAACTGCTACAAAGTGCCTCCCCTCAACTGAGGCTGGAAGACGTGTTTTTTCAGAAAAGTATTGTGGGGATGGCTTTCTAAGGAAGAGCTTCGCCTTCAGAATGAATTTTGAGAGCGAGGTTGTGGAGACCGCGGCTGTAACGTTCCGTGTTTCGTCGACGGGGTCCGTCAAAACTATGGGCTGGTTGGGGAAGAGTTTTTCATGTCCGTCGAGGACTACGGGGAGCCTCCACTCCAAGGCTGCTCTGAGAAGTGAGAGGAAGGACCCATACCTGATTACGAGGAGCTCGCATGCATAGCCGCTTAACCCACGTGTCTTTATCTCGGCTCCATAGATTCCGTCGTTCATCAGGAAAGCCTTAAGCAGCCTAACCTCGTCAGCCAGCCTATCATCCAGCTTGGACTTGACGTATCTGGTGTGGTAGGGTGTTCTATCTACCGGGGTAATCCATTTCCCCGGCTCCGTGTCATAGCACGGCACGACGTTTACACGCAACCCCTCCACAAACCCCTCAACATATGGGTGGCTTGCGTACCTGAGCCTGACACCACCGCCCAGCCGTTTGACGACTTCGGTTCCGGCTGCGAGAACCTGCTTAGCCGCCTCGTCCACGGGTTTTGACCTGTCGAAGTGTATGAAGACATCCACCTCCTCCCTGCCCCTAACCATGGTGCCCTTCGCGTATGAACCCTCAAGCGAGACCCTGCCAGGACCGAAAATCTCTTCCAACCCTTTCACAAGCATATCTGACACACGGGCGCAGACTGCGAGAGTTTCGGGGAGAGGCCTCAAATTCGGTATTAATGCCGCGAGGATTTCCTCTACTTCAGCCAAGTTTTTTCACCCAGATGTCGGAGTATATAGGACCTTTGGGGGTTAGGGTGCTTTTTTTCAGTGAAATTTTGTCGACATACTGTTTTCCGAAGTATGTGTTGGAGTGTTTTGCTATTACGTCGAAGAGAGACTGACGGTCTCTGACAAATTTAACTCTGCAGATTGTGAGGTGCGGGGAAAACCCCTCCTTTTCAAGCCTCAAAGTCCTAAGCCCGCCCTCAACCTTCTCAAAAACATGTCTCAACACATTCACATCCCCCTCGACACCGGCCCATACAACGTTGACGCGACCCCCTCCGGGGAAGTATCCAAGCCCCCTGAATTCCAGCTTAAACGGTTTCACATCCAAGGACTCTAAAGCGGCTCTGACAACCTCCACATCGGCCTCATCTATTTCTCCGAGGAAGCGGAGCGTTAGGTGGAGGTTTTCCGGCTCAACGCTCTTCAAACCGTTCTGCCCAGCCCTCTCCAGCTCCCTCTGGACCTCGACAACTTTCCCGACAACCTCAGGGTTGTCAACGGTAACGGCTATGAAGGCCCTGAGAACCGCCATAATAACCTCCTTTCCCTACTTTTCAGCAGTTGTTATTAGGGTTATAGACATGGATGAGTGCTAAATTTCTTTACTGACCGCTTGGAGAATTGCGACGATGTCTTTGAGCTCCGCGCCTCTCCTCGGCTGCGGATATATGAGCGGTCTTACACCTACGTCGGCGTATTCACTCAGCCTGTCGGCGACAGAGTCTTTGCAGATGACCGCAACCCTATCGAGCAGTTCATCTGGAACTTTCGTTGCGGCATAGTCCAAGCCTTTCGAGCTATATGCGTTTCCAACTGTCTCCACAACATCCCCGAAGCCTGCTTCAGCCACTAGACGCCTGTATCCGGGTGCCAGAAGGTAGAAGCAGACAGATTTTCTCAAGGCATCCAAGGCGTCGGGTTCGTCGCTCGCCGCAGCCAAAACAAATGAATACTTCCTGTACTCGGATGGGTTTCTGCCGGCTTTCTCAAATCCCTTGCCGAGATACTTTTCAACATAGCCAGCACATTTAGGGTCAAACATGTTGAGCAGAAGGCCGTCCGCCACCCTGCCCGCCAGCTCAAGCATTTTCGGGTTCAAGGCCGCTACATATATTGGAGGAGGAGATGTTGGACGGGCCCAGAGCCTTATGTCTGAGACGTTGTAGTACTTGCCCTGGTAGTTGACCCTCTGACCTGTGAGGAAGCCGCGGACAACTGCTATGTATTCCTCCATCCGCTCAACAGCCCCCGACGTAGCTGCCCCATGGCCTCTGGCGGTGATGCCGGCTCCTCCAGCACCTAGGCCGAGGATAAACCGGTTGCCGGAAGCCTCTTGGAGAGTTATGGCCTCCATGGCTGTGGTCATGGGCGTCCTTGAGTAAATGCTGATGATGGCTGTTCCAAGAGTAAGGCGTGATGTTTCGGCGGCTGAAATGGATAAAGCCGGCGGAGACCCACGCCCCATCTCCTCTGTCATCCAAAAGCTGCTGAAACCAAGCCTCTCGGCCAGCGACGCGGTCAACGCCGCCTCCCTTGGACCAAGGTCAAAGCTTCTCAAACAAAGACCGACTTCAGAGATCATAGCTAACCAACTCCCTGTGAAGTTTCTCAACCTCCTCAGCTAGCCTACGCAGCTCCACCCTCTTATTTCTCCTAATAACCGCCTCCTCCATTCGTTTCTTTTCGCCCTCGCTTTGGGGTATGTATTCGGGCATGGGAACAGGGTTGCCTTCTCTGTCAACCCTGACCATGGTGAAGAAGGTTGTTGCCGCGTGACGTCTGACCCCGCTGACGGGGTTCTCGGTTAGAACCTTCACAGCTATTTCGGCGGAGGACGTGCCCACGTACGTCAGCGCCGTCTCAACATCTATTATCATCCCGTACCTGATGGGGTTGAGGAAATATGTTGAGTCCAGAGAGGCGGTGACAACCACGTCGCCGCAGTACCTTGAGCCGAGCGCCCCGGCCATTTCGTCGAGAATGTGGAGCAACCTACCTCCAAACATAAGCCCACCAAAAGGTGCATCAGCCATCGTCACAACATAGGAGGACCTCATTCTATACCTAGCATCGGGAGCATATTCAGCAACATCCAACCCTATCTTTTCCCTTTCTCCAAGTATTTTCTTTCTCTCCTCATACCTCTTACAGGCAAGCTCGTATATTTTCTCCTCACCCGGTCCCGGGCTTATCGAGTAGGGAAGCTGTCGTGGCCGCCCTAAAGAGTCCACCCCTACAAAGGACATGTGGGAGGTTGTGGTTGGCTTAACCTCCTTCTTGAGCAGGTCGACAGAGTAGGCGAGAACCCCCGCCTCCATCGACGCGCGGCCCGCGCACTCTATCCAGGCCTTGACAACAACCATGCTGCCGAGCTTGACGGGGTTGAGGAAGAAAAGGCTGTCGAGCGCGCCGAGAACAGCCTCGCCACGCCCGAACCTAATGCACGCAAGCATCGCGGTTGACACCATCCAGTAAATCATGCGCCCCCCGTGCAAGGTGCCTATGGAGTTTGTATCTACAGGCATTACGAAATACCTAGACTCGACCACAGTATCTTTTATCCGCATGGCCTAACGTATATATGGGTGTTATAAATGGATGGCACGGTGGTTTTGAGGAGACGGGTGCTGTTGGCGTCAGCCGCCGGACTTGCCCTTTTCACAGCGTTCACGGTGAACGACGTGGGCAGACTTGAGGTAAGCCATCTCGAGGCCGGGCTGGGCTCCAGCGTTGTTTTCCTACCGGACCTACACCTACACAGCCTTGGAGAATATGAAAAAGCCATCGCCGAAAAAGTGAACGCTATTTCCCCCGATGTGGTTATTTTTGGCGGCGACATGGTTGATGGGCTGACTAGGGACCTTGGGGTTCTGGAAAGATTCGCTGGGTCTGTTCAAGCGGCTGAAAAATTCTACGTCTTAGGGAACCACGATTACTGGAGCGGCTATTCGCGGAGAGTGCGTGAGATACTTGAGGGCGGCGGATTTGTTGAGTTAGATGGTGTGACGCCGTCACGTATTCTTGGCAGGGTTTATGGCTTCGACTGGAATGACGCCAGGGTATATCCGAGGGTTAGGTTTGAGGGGTTGGCCGTTGCTCATGACCCGAATGCGGCCGACTACATTGAGGGCCCATCCCTGATGCTGGCGGGGCATACGCATGGAGGATTATACATAGGCGGGCAGGCTATTTACTCGAATTCGAGATACGCCAGAGGGTTATACCGACTTCCCCGGGACCGACTGCTATACGTAAGTAGGGGCCTCGGCCAGATGATCCCCATCAGGCCTTTCTCAGCTCCAGAAATACTGATTGTAACATAGTCTTGCAAAACTTTATAGCACCCAACAGGTGATGGTTTTTGAATGCTGGAGGCCGAAAAACGGAGACCGCCGCAGATAGAGTTCAGGACAGTTACAGAGAGAGACATTTTGGACGTGATGGACATAAACAGGATATGCTTGCCGGAGAACTACACCTACGGCTTCTTCGAAGAACTGGCCAAAAATTATCCCAAGGCTTTCTGGGTTGCAGTACACAATGGACGTGTGGTCGGCTACGTCATGTGCAGGGTTGAGAGGGTTTTCTCAAAGTTTGACTTCTTGAAGGTGAAGCGGGCCGGGCACATAGTTTCCGTGGCCGTCCTACCGCAGTACAGGCGGATGGGACTTGCCGAGGAGTTGATGAGGAGGAGTCTGAAAGCCTTAACGTTTGAGTATGGCTGCGACGAGGCCTACCTTGAGGTTAGGGTCTCAAACACACCAGCCATCGAACTCTACCACAAGCTCGGCTTCAAGGAGAGAGATATTCTACGCCGTTACTACGCCGACGGTGAGGACGCGCTTCTCATGGCGATAAGGCTTCAAGGCAACGGCTGAAGACCCCTGACAACTCTCTTAGCCTCCTCCAAATCCTTGTGGCTGTCGATGCTTATCCAATCGTCTTCATAAGGGTAGGCGCCCACCAGACCTTTTTCAACCAAACTCGGAAATGTTAGCTTCTCCAAGTCCCCTTTTTCCGGGAGATGCCTTAACATCTCCGACGTGAACGCATAGACTCCGGCGTTGATGTAGTTGGGTAGCTGTGGCTTCTCCTCGAACCTTTTAACCCTGTAACTCGCGCTGTCGAACTCCACGATTCCGTATGGTGAGGGGAGCCTGGTTAGCGCTATGCATGCGACGTATCTATCCAGTAGGTCGGTCATCTTTGACGGGTCAAGTGTGGTGAGTATGTCCCCGTTGACGACGATGAACTTGCTGTCGGATTTAAGTAGGTGTTCAGCGTTCTTAAGTGCCCCACCGGTGCCTAGCGGTTCATCCTCCACAGAGTACCCGATTTTAACCCCAAACTTACCACCGCTCCCCAGAGTCTGGACTATCATCTCCCTCAGGTAGCCTACGCAGACAATAAACTCCCTAATACCATGCCTCTTCAGCCATTCAATCTGCCAGACAATAATGGGTTTATCAGCCACCTCCAGCAACGGCTTAGGAACAGTGTCCGTCAAAGGCCTCAGCCTTTTCCCATAACCCCCCGCAAGAAGTACGGCCTTCACAAAAATCACCTCACAACTCTAACCCTCTCGCCTTCCTTCGCATCCTCGACGACCACGCCTATCTCAGCCAGCCCAGCCCTAATCCTGTCACTTAAGTCATAGATACCTCGGCGCCTAAGCTCCCTCCTAACATCCAGCAACAGCTTCAAAAGCTGAGTTTCGTGGCCGAAAGTTTTACCACCTTCTTCGAGAAGACCGAGAACCCTGCACATATCACCTAGAAAAGCGCCCACTTTTATAACGTCGTCCCTGGAAGGTGTGTGTTTCTCGAGATAGGCGTTGACTGTTTTTACGAATTCGTAAAGTGATGCGAGGGCCGTAGCTGTGTTGAAGTCCTGCCTCATGGATTCCATGAACTCTTCCTTCAAAGCTGTGACTCTGTTCACAAACTCTCTGTCGCCCTCCTTCTCTGGAGCCGTCTCCAACAGGAAGCTGAGATTTTCGTACAGCGTCCTTATTTTTGAAGCGTTTTCCACGGCCTGCTCCATCATTCTCTCCCCGTAGTCCACTGGTGTCCTATAGTGTGAGGAGAGGATGAAGATTCTTAGCTCGTCCCTGCTGTACTGCTTTAACGCCTCCCTTATTGTTACGAAGTTCCCATATGACTTGTGCATCCCACGTCCTCCGACCGTTAACTCACCGGTGTGTAACCAATACCTGACAAATGGTTTTTTCCCCGTCAAAGCCTCGGACTGCGCTATTTCGTTTTCGTGGTGCGGGAAGATGAGGTCGTGTCCTCCCCCATGTATGTCTATCCTCTCGCCGAGATACTTCATACTCATAACTGAACATTCTATGTGCCAGCCTGGGAAGCCAACGCCCCAAGGCGTACGCCATGAAAAAGGATAGCCTGGCGGGGCCTCCTTCCAGAGGGCGAAATCTGCTGGGTTTCTTTTCCTTGGGTCTGGGTCTATTCTGTGTTTGACGAGGTCTTCTGGCTTAACCTTCGAGAGCTGGCCGTAGTCGCTAGCTTTGCTGACGTCGAAGTAGACGCTTCCGTCAACCTTGTATGCGTAACCTTTGTCGAGGAGTTTTTCAACCGCCTCAATAATTTCAGGTATGTGCATGCTTGCCCGCGGCTGTATGTCGGGCCTCCTGACCCCGAGGGCGTCCATGTCGCTGAAAAACTCCATCATGTATTTGTCGGCAACTTCCATCGGATGCTTCCTCAGCCTCTCAGCACCGATGAGCATCCTGTCCTCCCCCGTCTCCCGCAGATGGCCCACATCTGTTATGTTTCTCACGTACTTCACCACGTAGCCGCTGTACTCAAGGAACCTAACAATCACGTCAAAGGCAACATAGGTCCTTGCATGTCCGAGGTGGGCTACGTCATACACGGTTGGCCCGCAAACATACATTGTGACAAGGCCGGGCGTCCATGTTTCAAAGGGTTCAACAGCTCTCGTCAAAGTGTTGTAGACATATATCCGAGACAAATCCCGGACAGCATCCAGTCTCCGTGGAATATATTTTTGAAAAAAATGCATGAGAAATGCTTATATACTGCTTAAACCCTATTAGCTCAGAAAGACTTATAGGCAGAAATGAAAAAGAAAACCCTGCCTATATGTCTTTCTTGGGTGAGTAAAGAGAATGGTAAAGAAAAGTTGGAGAGGAATGGATTTCTGTCCTGAGTGTGGAAATGAACTTCTAGTCACAGACCAGAGGACGGGCGAGGTTACCTGCCCCCAGTGCGGTTACGTAGTCCAGGAAAGGGATGTTGACATGGGCCCGGAGTGGCGGAACCTCGACGAGGAAGAGGGGAGCAGGAGCAGGGTTGGTGCCCCTCTCTCGCCTATGTACCGTGATCACGGTCTCTCCACGGTCATAGAGCGTGTTGACCAGGATGCGGCAGGCAGGAAGCTCTCAAAAGAAACCAGGGAGAAGATGCTTCGCCTCAAAAAGCTCGACGCAACATCTCAGGTCAACTCAAGCGAGACCCGTAACCTCCAGCAGGCCGTCAACATACTCCAAATATACGTCGACAAACTACGTCTCTCACAGCCTACAGCGGAGAGAGCTATGCTGATTTACAGAAGGGCTTTGAAGGCGGGCCTGGTTAGGGGTAGGTCGATCAAGGCCATTATGGCCGCGGCGGCATATGCTGCATGCAGGATGCTCGGGACGCCGCGAGACTTGAGGGAGTTTGAAAAGGCATATCCGGCGGTCAAGCGTAAGACTATTGCGCAGGGCTACAGGCTTTTGCTTAAGCACCTCGGTCTGAAGGTCCCGGTCTCCGACCCCTCGATTTACGTCAACAAAATAGCTTCAAAGGTTGGGCTAGACCAGCGCACTGTCCAAGAGGCTTTCAGGATTTTGAACGAGGCGATGAAGAAGAAGGCAACTGTCGGCAAGGACCCGATAGGAATAGCTGCTGCAGCGCTTTACATGGCGTGCCAAGAAACAACCCAGAACCTTACGCAGAAAGACATAGCGAAAGCAGCCGGAGTGACAGAGGTTACGGTGAGAAACCGTTTCAAAGGCCTCAAAGACATGCTGGAAAGCGTCGCGGCCTAAATAACCTCGATGTTTTCCTCAGAAAGCCCGAGCTGCAAAAGTATCTCCTTAGCCTTGTCTCTGTGGTCTCCCTGAAGAAGTATCAGTCCGTCTTTTACAACTCCGCCGCAGGCGAGAACACCCTTTAGCTTCGACGCAATCTCCTGAAGGTCCTTCTTTGTCCCGTCCAAACCCTCGATAACAGTCGTCGGCTTATTCCACTTCCTCCTCTCAATCTTTATCTTAACCCTCTGTTGTTCACGGCTTATCGTGCTACATACACATATCGATTTGGGTAGTCCGCATGTAGAGCATATCTCCGCCATTATTGCTTCCTCTTCCTCACCTACATATGTGATGAACCGCCTGTTTTTAAGCATTAACGCCTGATGCTCCCCTGTCGTAAAGAGCCTTCTTCCGTATGTATTCCTCCCTCGAATAAACTCGTTTAGCCGGCACACCGTAAACAACATCGTCTGGCTTCACGTTTTTCGTCACCACGCTGCCCGCCCCGACGACCGCTCCCTCGCCTATTTCGACACCGGGAAGAATCACGCATCCAGCGCAGATAATTGCCTTTGACCCTATGATGGGCCCTTTTAGAGGGGATGAGACGGGGTACGGGTCGTTGGTCATCACGACATTAGGCCCTATGAAGACATCATCCATTATCTTAGTGAGGTGAGGGATGTAAACGTTTGACTGTATGTTTACGTTCATCCCTATGATCACAGCCCCGTCCAGCTGTGTGTTGCTACCGATTCTCGACCCGCTTCTAATAACTGTTCCAGACCTTACCAGCACGTTATGGCCCATCTCAACGTTCGACTCAACCATGACCTCGTCGTATATTATACATCCACGCCTCACCACGCAGCCCGGGCCGATAAAACACCCGACGCTGGCTTTGTCCAAAACATCATCGG